>CDYK01003650.1_pt1 | contig 245932 bp, 236 predicted proteins | sample 554841 | NCBI WGS metagenome assembly CDYK01 (sample SAMEA3182102, study PRJEB8094) | gut metagenome | biome: human; feature: gut; material: Stool; isolation source: human stools | place: Canada | collected 2013-02-18
CTGGAAATGTTCCGTAAGACGCTGGACGAAGCGATGGCCGGCGATAACGTAGGTGCCTTGCTGCGTGGCGTAGACCGCAAAGAGATCGAACGCGGTCAGGTATTGGCGAAACCGGGCAGCGTAAAACCGCACACCCACTTCACGGGTCAGGTATACGTACTGAAGAAAGAAGAAGGCGGGCGTCATACGCCGTTCTTTAACGGTTATCGTCCGCAGTTCTACTTCCGCACGACGGACGTGACGGGTTCGGTGAAACTGCCGGAAGGCACGGAGATGGTAATGCCCGGGGATAACGTAGACATGGAGATCACGCTGATCACCCCGATCGCGATGGAACAGGGTCTGCGTTTCGCGATCCGCGAAGGCGGCCATACGGTAGGAGCCGGTGTAGTAGGCGATATCGTAGAATAAGCACGAAGGAATGAATTGATCTTAGATCCCGGTATGAGGGGCGTAAGAGAGCCCCTCATATTCTTATGTTTATTGGTACCTGCGATGATGTGAAAGGTTGCTTGCCTGTACTGCCTGGCAGACAGGGAGATTTTCACGGAGTATGTCCGTTCTCAGAAACTGGGCGATTGGAGGAAAGGTTAATGGCTAAGACACAAAAAATCAGAATACGCTTGAAAGCGTATGATCACACCGCTCTGGATCAGAGCGCTGCAAAAATTGTAGACACGGCAAAACGCACCGGCGCACAAGTTTCCGGCCCGATCCCGCTGCCTACGGAAAAAAATATTTACACGATTCTGCGTTCCCCGCATGTCAACAAAGATTCCCGTGAGCAGTTCGAAATGCGCACTCACAAACGTCTGGTAGACATTCTGGAGCCGACCCCGAAAACGGTTGACGCATTAATGCGTTTAGACCTGCCGGCCGGCGTAGACATCGAAATCAAACTGTGAGGAGGTGCTAACGATGGCTAAAGGAATTATTGGCAAAAAACTGGGCATGACCCAAATTTTTGAAGCTGATGGCAAGTTCATTCCTGTAACAGTTGTGTTAGCAGGACCTTGCACTGTCATTCAAAATAAAACCGAAGAAACCGATGGTTATAATGCAATTCAGGTTGGCTTCGGCGAAGTAAGCGAAAAGAAGGTTACCAAACCGGAAAAAGGCCACTTCGCAAAAGCAGGTGTTGCGCCTGCTGAATTTGTAAAGGAATTCCGTCTGGACGCTCCGTCCGACTTAAAAGCAGGTGACGTGATCAAAGCCGATGTATTCGCAGCCGGCGAATTGGTTGACGTAAGCGGTGTAAGCCGCGGCAAAGGCTTTGCAGGCACGGTTAAGCTCCACAATTTCGGCCGTGGTCCGATGAAACACGGTTCCAAATCACATCGTGAACCTGGTTCTATGGGACCCATGCATTCCGGCCCCGGCGGCAGAGTAATCAAAGGCAAAAAACTGCCTGGCCGTATGGGCGGCAAGAATGCAACAGTTCAGTGTCTGACCATTGCTCGAGTGGATACTGAACGGAATCTTATCCTGCTGCACGGTTCTATCCCCGGAGCTAACGGCTCTTGCGTGGTGATTAAAGAAACCGTCAAGGGTAAGTAAGCGAAACGACAGAAAGGAGGATGCTTCATATGCCGAAGTTATCTATATATAATATTGCCGGCCAGGCGACCGGTGAAGAAATCGAATTGAACGATGAAGTATTTGGCGTTCCTTTTAATGAACCCGTTGTTCATCAGGCTGTAGTAATGCAGCTGGCCAATCAGCGTCAGGGCACTTCCGCTACGAAAACCCGCGCCATGGTTCGCGGCGGCGGCAAAAAACCCTGGAAACAAAAAGGCACCGGCCATGCCCGCGTAGGTTCTATCCGCTCTCCGTTGTGGGTAGGCGGCGGCACCACCTTTGGACCGCAGCCCCGCAGCTATGCCAAAGCTATGCCCCGCAAGGCCCGTCGTCTGGCGCTGCGCTGTGCTTTGTCCGCTAAAGTGGCGGAAGGCCAGTTGGTGATCGTAGACAAGATCGCTTTTGACGATCCGAAAACCAAACGCACTGTGGAAATGCTGGATGCGTTCTCCGCAGCAGATAACAAAAACCTCATTATCACCAACGGTGAAAATGAAAATGTAGAACTGTCCGCCCGTAACATGCGCAAAGTGACCGTTATCAACAACAGCGGTCTGAACTGCTTTGACCTGCTGCACAATAATAAGGTGTTCCTGGACAAGAATGCCGTAGAATTAATTGAGGAGGTACTTGCATAATGGCTGCTAATCCTCGCGACATTTTGATCCGCCCGATCATCACTGAGAAGACCTCCGTGATGATGCAGGACAACAAATATACTTTTAAAGTACCGCTGGATGCCAACAAAACGGAGATCCGTCAGGCCGTGGAATCCATCTGGAATGTAAAAGTTTTAAACGTGACTACGATCCGCATCCCCGGTAAGACCAAACGGATGGGCAACCGGATAGGCAAGACTTCTGACTATAAGAAAGCGATCGTAAAACTGGCGGAAGGCCAGACTATTCCTGTATTTGAAGGAATGTAAGGAGGGAAAAGTACAATGGCGATTAAAAGCTACAATCCGTATTCTCCTTCGAGACGCTTCATAACGGGGTCTTCCTTCGAAGAGATTACGACAGATAAACCGTACCGTCCGCTTGTGGAAAAAATGAACAAGCATGCCGGCCGCAACAACACCGGTAAAATGACTGTTCGTCACCAGGGCGGCGGCACCAAAAGACAGTATCGTATCATTGATTTTAAACGCAACAAAGATGGTATCCCGGCAACGGTAGCAACCATCGAATACGATCCGAACCGTAACGCCCGCATCGCTCTGATCAACTATGCAGACGGTGAAAAACGCTACATCATCGCTCCGCTGGGCTTAAAACCAGGCGATAAAGTGGAAAGCGGTCCGGAAGCCGACATTAAGACCGGCAACTGCCTGCCGATGAAGAATATTCCGGTTGGTACCCTGGTACACAACGTGGAGATGAAGATCGGCAAAGGCGCGCAGATGGTTCGTTCTGCCGGTGCTGTAGCACAGCTGATGGCGAAAGAAGGCGATTATGCGCTGCTGCGTCTGCCTTCCGGCGAAGTGCGCAAGGTACACATCAACTGCCGCGCAACCGTAGGTCAGGTTGGCAATCTGGAATTTGAAAATATTACCATCGGTAAAGCCGGACGTTCCCGCTGGTTGGGTATCCGCCCTGCCAACCGTGGCGTGGTAATGAATCCTAACGATCATCCCCATGGCGGCGGTGAAGGTCACAGCCCGGTAGGCCGTAAACGTCCTGTAACTCCCTGGGGTAAATCTGCGTTTGGTACTCGTACCCGCAAAAACAAAAAGGCTTCTACCAAGTTAATTTTAAGCCGCAGAACGAAATAATCATCGTTAAAAGAAAGGAGGCTTATCTGTGTCTAGATCAGTTAAAAAAGGGCCTTTCGTGCATGCCAGCCTGTTAAAGAAAGTGGATGCATTAAATGCCGCAAATGATAAGAAGGTTATTAAAACCTGGTCCCGTGCATCTACGATTTTACCGTCTTTTGTTGGACATACCATTGCGGTTCATGATGGACGCAAACATGTTCCGGTATTTGTTACCGAAGATATGGTAGGCCATAAATTAGGAGAATTCGCTCCTACCCGTACCTATAGAGGTCACCGCGAAAAAGCCGCGGATACTGCAGGAAAGTGAGGAAAATGTAATGGAAGTTAACGCTACTGCAAAATATATCCGCATTGCTCCTCGCAAACTGCGCATTGTTATGAACCTGATCCGTGGTAAAAACGTTTCCGACGCTTTCGCTATTTTGAAATTCACCCCGAAAGTGGGCTCCGAAGTTGTGGAAAAGGTATTGCGCAGTGCGGTTGCTAATGCTGAGCACAATAATGACATGAATGTAGACAACCTGATCGTATCCAGTTGTTACGTAAATCAGGGCCCTACACTGAAGAGGATCCATCCGCGTTCCCGTGGGCAGGCTTTTAAAATCTTAAAGCATTCCAGCCACGTAACCGTATGTGTTTCTGAGAAATAATAATCCCGGATAAGGAGGGAAAAGATAGTGGGTCAGAAAGTTAATCCGCATGGTCTTCGCGTAGGCGTTATCAAAGGTTGGGACTCCAACTGGTTCGCCGGCAAAGATTATGAAAAATTCTTACTGGAAGATATTAAAATCCGTGAATTTATTAAAGAAAAATTATTCTTGTCCGGTATTTCCAAAGTAGATATCGAACGTGCGTCCAATAAAGCGCGCATCACCATCTACACCGCTAAACCGGGTATGGTGATCGGCCGTCAGGGCAGCAACATTGAACTGTTGAAAAGCGACCTGAAAAAAATGACCGAAGCCAATATCGACATCAACATTCAGGAAGTAAAACAGCCGGATTTAGATGCTACGCTGGTCGCTGAAAATATCGCCGGACAGCTGGAACGCCGCATTGCCTTCCGCCGCGCTATGAAACAGAGCGTAGGCCGTACGATGCGCATGGGCGCCAAGGGCATTAAAGTTCGTCTGGGCGGCCGTCTGGGCGGCGCAGAAATTGCCCGCAGCGAAAGCTATCGCGAAGGTTCTATTCCGTTGCATACACTGCGCGCGGACATTGATTACGGTACTGCCGAAGCGCATACTACTTATGGCCGTATCGGTGTAAAGGTATGGATCTACAAAGGTGAAGTCCTGCCGGAAACCAAAGCAGCAGTAAAGACTGCATCCGCAAAGGAGGCATAAGTACAAAATGTTATTACCAAACAGAGTGAAACATCGTAAACAACATAGAGGCCGTATGAAAGGCCGTGCCATGCGCGGCAACAGCATCGTTCACGGCGATTTCGGCCTGGTGGCGCTGGAGCCTGCCTGGATCACCAATCGTCAGATCGAAGCAGCCCGTATCGCCATGACCCGTTACATCAAACGTGGCGGTCAGGTCTGGATTCAGATTTTCCCGGACAAACCGATCACTGCCAAACCGGCGGAAACCCGTATGGGTTCCGGTAAAGGGTCTCCGGAATATTGGGTAGCTGTAGTAAAACCCGGTCGTGTACTGTTTGAAATGGGCGGCGTAAGCGAAGCGGACGCAAAAGAAGCGATGCGTCTGGCCGGTCATAAGCTCCCCATCAAGACCAGGTTTATGTCCAAGGCACAATTAGAGGCCGAAGCTGCCGAAGAAGTAAAGGGTGGTGAAGCTGAATGAAAATTAATGAAATCAGAGATTTATCTGCCGCAGACTTAGATAAAAAGCTGGCAGAATTGAAAGAAGAACTGTTCAACTTACGTTTTCAGATGGCAACCGGACAATGTGAAAACCCGATGAAGATCCGGGAAGTAAAAAAATCCATTGCCAGAATCAAAACCGTTCAGCGTCAGAATGAAATCAACGCCTGAGGTTGGGGAACTTATTTAAGGAGGAAACAGTCGTGACCGTAGAAAGAAACGCGCGTGTCAGCCGTACCGGTAGAGTTGTCAGCGACAAGATGCAGAAAACCATCGTTGTTGCTGTAGAACGTTTTGTTCAGCATCCCCTCTACAAAAAAGGCATCAAAAACACGATCAAATTCAAGGCTCATGATGAAAATAACGAAGCGCATACCGGCGATCTGGTTAAAATCGTTCAGACCCGTCCGTTGTCCAAAGATAAATGCTGGCGCTTAGTTGAAATTATCGAGCGTGCAAAATAATGGATTGTCAGATGACCAGATCTGACAAGGGAGGTTAAACATGATTCAACAACAGACGATTCTTAATGTCGGCGACAACACCGGCGCTAAGAAAGTTATGTGCATCCGGGTATTGGGTGGCTCTTTCCGGAGATATGCCAATATTGGTGATATCATTGTATGTTCTGTTAAGGATGCAGCACCCGGGGGCGTTGTAAAGAAAGGTGACGTAGTGAGGGCGGTTGTCGTTCGTTCCACCAAAGGAATCCATCGTAAAGACGGTTCTTATATCCGCTTCGATGAGAATGCCGCTGTAGTGATAAAAGACGACAAGAGTCCCCGCGGCACCCGTATCTTTGGACCTGTAGCCCGCGAACTGCGTGAAAAAGACTTTATGAAGATTATTTCTCTGGCACCGGAAGTGCTGTAAGAAATCAGATCAAGCACATTAGGAGGTGTTCTTCAGACATGAGTACTGCTGTAAAGCTCCATGTTAAAAAAGGCGATACCGTACAGATCCTTTCCGGCAAGGACAAAGGCAAAGAAGGCAAAATTCTGGCCGCTCAGCCGAAAAAGGGGAAAGTTATCGTTGAAGGCGTGAACAAAGTAAAACGTCATACCAAACCGTCTCAGACCAACCCTCAGGGTGGTATTGTGACCAAAGAGGCAGCTATTTTTTCCAGTAAAGTGATGGTAGTATGCCCCAGCTGTAAAAAACCGACCCGCATCGCGCATAAGATCGAAGATGGAAAATCCAAACGCGTCTGCAAGCATTGCGGTGAAGTAATCGATAAATAATATCCGGGAAAGGAGGAAACATTTTAAATGGCTAAGACCAGACTGCAAGAAAAATATGTATCCGAAGTCGTAAACGGCCTCGTAGATAAATTCCAATACAAAAACGTAATGGAGATCCCCAAGATCGAAAAAATCATTATCAACATGGGCATCGGCGAAGCTGTGGCCAACAGCAAAGCGTTGGATGCCGCAGTTTCCGAACTGATCACCATTGCCGGTCAGAAACCGGTAGTAACTAAAGCAAAGAAATCCATTGCCGCCTTTAAACTGCGCGCCGGTATGCCGATTGGCACGAAAGTAACGCTGCGCGGCGACCGTATGTATTTCTTCCTCGATAAACTGATGAACGTAGCCCTGCCCCGCGTGCGTGACTTCCGCGGTGTAAGCGCCAGCGCGTTTGACGGCCGCGGCAACTATGCTCTGGGCCTGAAAGAACAGTTAATTTTCCCGGAAATCGAATACGATAAAGTCGACAAGGTGCATGGCATGGATATTATTATCGTCACGACAGCCAAAACCGACGAAGAAGCGCGCGAATTACTGCGTCTTCTGGGAATGCCGTTCGCAGCTTAAGTAAGGAGGAAATAATTTTGGCTAAGACAGCTCTTATTGAAAAATGGAACAAAGAACCGAAATTTAAGGTTCGTCATTACAATCGCTGCAAGATCTGCGGCCGCCCCCATGCTTACATGCGTAAGTTCGGCCTGTGCCGTATCTGCTTCCGTGAATACGCTTATAAAGGTGAGATTCCCGGTGTAACAAAGGCAAGCTGGTAATAACCATCTTAGAAAGGAGGCCATTGAATAATGGTAATGACTGATCCGATCGCCGATATGCTTACCCGAATCCGTAATGCTAACTCGGTTTATCACGATAAAGTTGAAATCCCCGGTTCTAAAATCAAAGAGGCCATCGCCCTGATTTTAAAGAACGAAGGTTTCATTAGAGATTATGAAGTAATTGCTGATAACAAACAGAATGTTATCAAAGTGAGCCTGAAATATGGCGCAAACCGTGAAAAAGTAATTTCCGGCCTCAAACGTATTTCCAAACCCGGTCTGCGCGTATACTCCCAGAAAGATCAACTGCCGAAAGTGCTCGGCGGCCTGGGTATCGCAATCATCTCCACTTCCAGGGGAGTTATGACCGACAAAGAAGCCCGCAAAGCCGGTTTGGGCGGCGAAGTCCTGGCATACGTTTGGTAATACATAAAAGGAGGTACCGTTTAAGTGTCTAGAATTGGTAAAAAACCGATTACCGTTCCTGCTGGCGTAACTGTGAAGGTTGAAAACAATCTGGTAACGGTTAAAGGCCCGAAAGGGGAATTACAGCGCCAGATCAGCAACGCAATGAAAGTTACGCTGGACAACGGTGTGATCACCGTAGAACGTCCGAACGATGAAAAAGAAAACCGTTCTTTGCATGGTTTGTCCCGTACTCTGATCAATAACATGATCGAAGGCGTGACCCACGGTTTCAGCAAAACTCTGGAAATCCAGGGCGTTGGCTACCGCGCGGCAAAACAGGGACAGAATATTAATTTTACCTTGGGTTTCTCTCATCCGGTCGTCAAAGAACCGCCGGCAGGCATTACCTTCGATGTGCCGTCTCCTACGAAGATCGTAGTCAGCGGTGCAGATAAAGAACGTGTGGGTGCTGTCGCAGCAGAAATTCATAACCTGCGTCCGCCCGAACCCTATAAAGGCAAGGGTATCCGTTACGAAGGCGAATACGTTCGTCGTAAAGTAGGTAAAGCCGGCGCGAAGGCTAAGAAGTAATTAGGAAGGAGTGAACCTCTTGTTTAACAAAATGAACAAGAACGAAAAACGTCAGAAACGTCATGTTCGTTCTCGCAGATATATTGTTGGCACTGCTGAAAGACCTCGCCTGAATGTCTATCGTTCTCTGAGCAACATCTACGCTCAGGTGATCAACGATGAAACCGGTGAAACGATCGTAGCAGCAAGTTCTGTGGAAAAGAGCTTTGAAAACTACGGCGGCAATATTGAAGCTGCCAAGGCCGTAGGCAAAGCAATTGCAGAAAAAGCCCTGGCTAAAGGGGTAAAAGAAGTAGTATTTGATCGCGGCGGCTACCTGTACCATGGTCGTGTAGCTGCGCTGGCAGATGCGGCGCGTGAAGCCGGACTGCAATTTTAAGGGAAGGAGGAAGGATTTTGGCTAATTTTGATAAGCGTGACAGACGTGAAAAACCGGATGATGGCTTTACTGAAAAAGTTGTCTTCATCAATCGCGTTGCAAAAGTTGTTAAAGGCGGCCGTCGCTTCACCTTTGCCGCATTGATTGTGGTTGGCGATGGTAAGGGCCATGTAGGTATGGGCCTGGGCAAAGCGGCCGAAGTTCCGGAAGCGATCCGGAAAGGCGTAGAAGACGCTAAGAAAAATCTGATCACGGTTCCTACCGTAGGGACCACCATTCCTCATGAAGTTATCGGGGTGTTCGGTGCAGGCCGTGTGTTCCTGCGTCCGGCTTCCGAAGGTACCGGCGTCATTGCCGGCGGTCCTGTACGTGCCGTATTGGAACTGGCAGGCATCCGTGATATCCTGACCAAATGCCAGGGTTCTCATAATCCGAACAACATGGTCCAGGCTACGTTGGAAGGCCTGAAATCATTAAAGAATGCGGAAGCGGTTGCCGCTCTGCGCGGTAAGACCGTTCAGGAAATTTTAGGTTAAGCTAAGGAGGACGCCTGATGAAAAAGTTAAAAATCACGCTGACCCGCAGCTTAATCGGGAATAAAAAAGACCAGCGGGCTACAGTAAGAGCGCTGGGCCTTGGGAAAATCGGTACTTTCGCAGTACAAGAAGACAACCCGACCATTCGCGGCATGATCCATAAAGTGGAACATCTCGTGAAGGTTGAAGAAGTAGAAGCGTAAGATAAGGAGGTGCAGCTAAATGGAATTGCATGAATTACATCCCGCACCGGGTTCCAAGAAAGTACGTGTTCGTGTAGGCCGTGGCCTGGGTTCCGGTTTGGGAAAAACCTCCGGTAAAGGTCAGAAAGGTCAGAAGTCCCGTACTGGCGGCGTAAAGCGCCCGGGCTTTGAAGGCGGTCAGAAACCGTTGTACCTGCGTCTGCCGAAACGTGGTTTCTATAATAAATTCGGAAAAGAATATGTAGAAGTTAATGTAGGGACATTAAACTGCTTTGAAGACGGCACTGTGGTAGAACCTGTAATGCTGATCGAATGTGGTCTGATCAAGAACATTCGTGACGGCTTGCGTATCCTTGGCGGCGGCGAGCTGACCAGGAAGTTGACGGTTCAGGCTAACGGCTTTAGCAAAACGGCTGAAGAAAAAATTACGGCTGCCGGCGGAAAAGTAGAGGTGATCTGATAATGTTAGCTGCCTTGGCTAATGTTTTTCGGGTCCCGGAGTTAAGACGCAAGATTACTTTTACTCTGGTAATGTTCGCTGTATTTCGTCTGGGAACCCATATTCCGGTTCCGGGCGTGAACGCCTCCCTGATTGAGCAGCTGTTCAACAACGGCAACCTGTTCGGTTTGCTGGATCTGTTTTCCGGCGGTGCTCTCAGCAAATTCTCTATTTTTGCCATGAGCATCACACCCTACATCAATGCCTCCATCATTTTACAGTTGTTGAAGGTCGTGATCCCCACTCTGGAACAATGGTCCAAAGAAGGGGAAGAAGGGTTTAAGAAAACCAATAAACTGACCCGGTACTGTACGGTGGGGTTGTCGGTGATTCAATCCCTGGGGATGGCTTTCGGACTGCGTTCCGCTATCAACAATCCCGGAATTTTTTCCGTACTGATGATCGTTGTGACGCTGACCGCAGGTACCTGCCTGTTAATGTGGATCGGTGAAGAAATCACCCAAAAGGGGATCGGCAACGGTATTTCCCTTATCATCTTTGCAGGTATCGTATCCCGGCTGCCGGATGGTATTGCCACTTTGGCGAAGTATTTAAATGCAGGTACGGTAAGTTTACTGAATGTCCTGCTGTTCTTGATCATCGCCCTGGCTATGATCGTATTCGTTGTAGCGATCTCCCAGGGGATTCGTAAGATTCCTGTACAATACGCTAAGCGTATGGTAGGCCGTAAAATGTATGGCGGCCATAGCAGTTATATTCCTTTAAAGGTAAACCAGGCAGGCGTGATCCCCATCATCTTCGCTTCATCCTTACTGATGTTTCCGGCTACAATAGGTCAGTTCGTACATGTACCCTGGGTACAGAAAGTGGCCGGCTGGTTCGCGTGGGGGACGCCACTGCAGACAGCCCTGTATGTCATTCTGATCATTTTCTTCACCTTCTTCTATACGGCGGTCACGCTGGATATCAAGAATATGAGTGAAAATATCAAGAAAATGGGCGGTTTTGTTCCCGGTCTGCGCCCAGGCAAACCCACGACCGATTATCTGGACAACGTCATGACCCGCATCACCCTCTCCGGCGCTATTTTCCTGGCGCTGATCGCGATGATGCCCCATATCGTAGTCTGGCTGACCGGTATCGAAGGTATCTATATCGGCGGCACATCGTTACTGATCGTTGTCGGCGTGGCTCTGGATACCATGAAGCAGATAGAATCACTGGCCCTGATGCGACATTATCAAGGCTTTATGAGGTGAGAGGAGAGAACAGAATGTATATTCTTTTAATGGGACCTCCCGGTGCCGGAAAAGGAACACAGGCGGAAAAGCTTGTGGAAACGTATAAGATTCCCCATATTTCCACCGGAGATATGTTCCGGGCTGCCGTAAAACAGGGCACGGAGTTGGGGAAAGAAGCAAAAAGATATATGGATGCCGGCGGGCTGGTACCGGACGTAGTCACGATCGGCATCGTTCGCGAAGGCTTAGCCAAACCCGAGTGCCGGAAAGGCTTTATCCTGGACGGGTTTCCCCGTACCACGGAACAGGCGGTCGCTTTAGACGGGATTTTGCAGGAGCTGGGCATTGCGCTGACCGGAGTGGTGAATATCACCGTGCCGGACAGCGAACTGGTAGCCCGTGTGACGGGACGCCGGATCTGCAAAGCCTGTGGCGCGACCTACCACATTTCTTTTAACCCGACAAAGGTGGAAGGTGTCTGCGACAAATGTGCCGGCAGTCTTTATCAGCGGGATGATGACCAGGAAGCCACGGTGAAAACCCGTCTGGAAGCCTATCATTCGCAGACTGAACCGCTGATCGAGTATTACAAAAAACAAGGTGTGTATCTGGAAATTGACGGTATGCAGAGCATCGACAAAGTCTATGCCGATGTGACCCGCAGCCTGGAAGAACGAGCAGGGAGGTAAGGATTTGTGTCAAAACAGGATGTAATCGAGGTAGAAGGCACGATTCTGGAAGCACTGCCCAATGCGATGTTCAAGGTTAAATTACAGAATGATCACGAGATCCTGGCGCATATTTCCGGTAAGATTCGGATGAACTTCATCAAAATCCTGCCCGGAGACCGGGTGACCGTAGAATTAACCCCGTATGATCTGAATCGTGGAAGAATTACCTACCGGTTTAAATAACCGGCACAGACACTGAGGAGGTAAAATATGAAAGTCAGACCGTCTGTAAAGCGCATTTGCGAAAAATGCAAAATTATTAAACGCAAAGGCCGCGTTATGGTCATTTGCGAAAATCCGAAGCATAAACAAAGACAAGGTTGAGAAGGAGGTGCACTTGAATGGCACGTATTGCTGGTGTCGATTTACCGAATGACAAGCGTATCGAATACGCTCTGCCCTATATCTTCGGTATCGGTCTTTCCTTATCCCGTGAGATTTTGGCCAAGACCGGTATCAACCCCGATACTCGCGTTCGCGACCTGACCGAAGGGGAAGTTGCGAAGATCCGTGAAGTGTTGGACAGAGATTACAAGGTTGAAGGTGACCTCCGCCGTGAGGAATCGCTCAACATCAAACGTCTGGTAGAAATTGGCAGCTACCGTGGCAGAAGACATCGCGCCGGTCTGCCCGTTCGCGGTCAGAATACCAAAAACAACGCCCGCACTCGTAAAGGCCCGAAAAAAGGCCAGGGCAAAAAGTAATCAGTAGAGGAGGGTATAACGAAAGTGGCAGTTAAAAAAGCAACTCGCAATAAAAAGAAAGTGAGCAAGAACGTCGTAGCAGGCGTAGCCCACATTAAATCCACTTTTAATAACACGCTGGTTACGATTTCCGATTTGAATGGCAATGTAATCAGCTGGGCTTCTTCCGGCGGCCTGGGATTCCGCGGCAGCCGCAAAAGCACTCCGTTCGCAGCTCAGATGGCAGCAGAAACTGCAACCAAAGCTGCAATGGATCACGGCATGAAAACCGTTGAAGTATTAGTAAAAGGCCCCGGCTCCGGACGTGAAGCCGCAATCCGCGCTTTGCAGTCCACCGGTCTCGAAGTAAACTCCATTAAGGACGTAACTCCGATCCCGCATAACGGATGCCGCCCGCCCAAACGTCGCAGAGTATAATCTCAGGAGGTGTAAAACTAGATGGCAATTGATAGAGTTCCTGCTCTGAAACGCTGCCGCGCTCTGGGAATCGAACCCGCTGTGGTTGGTCTGGCAAAACAATCCAAACGCCAGCTCCGCAACGCCAATCACAAAGTGAGCGAATACGGCATACAGCTGAAAGAAAAACAAAAAGCAAAATTCATTTACGGTGTACTGGAAAAACAGTTCCGCCTGTACTACGAAAAAGCCAAACAGATGCCCGGCATCACCGGTGAAAACCTCCTGTTGCTTCTGGAAAGAAGACTGGACAATGTAGTATTCCGCATGGGGCTGGCTTCCACCCGCCGTCAGGCGCGTCAGGTCGTGACCCACGGTCATATCGCTGTAAACGGCAAACGCGTTGATATTCCTTCTGCTTTGGTTAAAGTCGGTGATGAAATTTCCGTTATGGAAAGCAGCCGCAGCAAAGCTTATTTTAAAGGCAGCAATGAAAAGATGGCAGCAGTGACTGCTCCTGCCTGGCTTGTTGCCAACACGGAAGCGCTGAGCGCAAAAGTAGATCGTTTCCCGACTCGTGAGGAAATTGATGTTCCCGTTGTTGAACAGTCTATCATCGAACTGTACTCCAAATAATAATGAGCATCTTTTGCCACCAACCAGTTGGCGTATTGTGGTAATACGCGAGAGAAGGAGGCTTTCCGCATGATTGATACAATTAAGTCGAGATTGGAATTTTCCCAGATCTCTGAAGATGAACGCTATGGCAAATTTGTTTGGGAACCGCTGCAGCGCGGTTACGGCATCACGCTGGGCAACAGTTTACGGCGTGTGCTGTTATCTTCCCTGAATGGGGTTGCTGTAACGGGCGTGATGATCGAAAATGTGCTGCATGAATTTACCACGATCCCCGGTGTACGGGAAGACGTGGCCGACATTATTCTGAACATCAAAGCGCTTTGCTTAAAAGCCAATACTCCGGATCTGGAGGAAAAAGTCCTGCACATCGATGTGACCGGTGAGCAGGAAGTGACCGCAGGCGATATTACTCCTGACAGCGATGTGGAAATTCTGAATAAAGATCTGCACATTGCGACCCTGGACAAAGATGGTCATTTAAAAATGGACATCTATATTAATCAGGGAATGGGTTATAGCACCAGCGAAAAAAATAAAAGGGACGATAAAGGGATCGGCTGGTTACCGGTTGACTCCATTTATTCTCCTATTACTCGTGTCAAATTCGGTGTAACCGATACCCGCGTAGGGAATGTGACCGATTATGATAAACTGACGCTGGAAGTCTGGACCGATGGCAGCATTCGTCCGGACGACGCCATCAGTATGGCAGCCGGCATTTTGATCGATTGCCTGCGGCTTTTCCAGAACGGCACGGTGCTCAAACCGTCCGTGGCTGTTGGGGAAGACTCTGTTGGAGAGGCTTCGGATACAGAAGGAAAAGAAACAGAAAATCCCAGACTGAAACAATCGATCGAAGATATGGACTTATCCGTACGCAGCAACAACTGCCTGCGCCGGGCCGGCATCAATACGGTAGGCGATCTGGTCAACAAGTCGGAAGACGACCTGAAAAAAGTACGGAATCTGGGAACAAAATCTCTGGATGAAATCAAAAAGAAGTTAATCGATATGGAACTGTCCTTACGCAAGGACGAAGAAGAATAAGGGGGACGGGAAATGGCATACAGAAAATTAAACCGTGCATCCGATAACCGTAAAGCTTTGTTCCGCAGTCTGTCCAGCGCCCTGATCATGCATGGCAGAATTGAAACCACCATTGCCAAAGCCAAAGAGACCAGCAAAAATGTAGCAAAGCTGATCACCCTGGCTAAGGCCGGTGATTTACATGCCCGCCGTCAGGTGCTGGCCACGTTGGTAGACGAAACCGCTACCAGAAAACTGTTTGATGAACTGGCTCCGAAATATCAGGATAGAAATGGCGGCTTTACCCGTATTTACCGGGTAGGACCCCGCCGCGGCGATGCCGCCGAAATGGCAATCATCGAACTGCTGTAATCACGCAGGGGAGTGTTGCTGTTATAACAGCGGCCCTGCAAGTTGCACAACGAACGATACGCTATAACCTCCGTGTGAGACAGGATACTTCCTGTTCCACACGGAGGTTTATTTTTTGAAATTTCCATGTACAATATTGCAATAAAACAAAATTTGTGGTAACATCTTACATGTAGTCAAGGTTACTAATAAGAAAAATGTAATAATAATCAGGAGGAAAAAACATGGAAAAAGATGAAATCAAAGTAATGGCCGAAGCCACAGCTGCAGAGGCGCAGGTAGGCATTAAAAAAGCGGAAGCCCTGCAGAAATACCTGGCGGAAAACAAAATCGAAGGATTTGGCATCCAGAATTTCCAAGACGATGTACATTCGCATGCATTCCGCAGCAATCTCCCGGTAGCCGGCACCAACCTGGCTTTTATGATCTTGCTGGACGACAGCGTCTATACTCTGATTCAGGTGCAGATTGCCGCCAATCTGGTTACCGAAGAAAAGAAAACCTTTGTCTGTGAAGAGCTGAATAAACTGAACGACCAGTATCGCATGTTGAAATACAATGTGGATGAAACCGGCAATATTCTTCTTTCCTGTTCCATTCCTTCCGGGTTGGAACACTTTGATCCGGTTCTTATTATCGCGATCCTGAACCAGCTCCAGGGCCATTTAAATGCAATCTATCCGGAACTGATGGCACGAATCTGGAAAAAATAATCGTAGAACGACATGTAGGAAAAGAGGAAAACGCAATGAAAAAATTATGGATTACCTTGATGACGGTTGTTTCCGTACTGGGTTTTATGCCTGCGGCCGATGCGGCTTCCGGCTATGTAAATATGGAAGTGGTATTAGCGTCTACGCCGGCTTTTGTACAGGCAGGCAAAACACTGGCCGCCGAACAGCAGAAAATGCAGCAGCAATTTAACGAAGAATCAAAGAAATTATCCGATAAAGAAAAACAGGCTCTGGGTGAAAAACTGAACCGTCAGCTGGCAGAAAAAGAAAAGCAACTGATGACGCCTATCCAGGAAAAACTTAAAATGGCCATTGCCAAAGCCGCTAAAGAAAAGAGCGTTGACATTGTGATCAATGCCAGAGAAGTAGTCTATGGCGGCGTTGACCTGACAGAATCCGTGAAGAAAAATATGAAATAAATAATAGAACGCTGCATTACAATAGAAAATAGTACTGTAAATATGCCTCGTGTGCTTGCACGGGGTATATTTTTTGCCTTTAGCATGCTGTTGAGTATCTAATCAGGATGAATAATATTTCAACTTTGTGAAAGGAACTTTCACCCTTATCGAAAAAATGAAACGGCGAACATATAGATAATACATCATCAAAAAAGGTGCAATTATAAATATATAGATAATACATCTTAATAAGTATTTAAAAACAAATGAAATAATTATATAATAAATAATACATATGATAAATATGCTGTCGATTTGGATATATAACACGATGAAGAGACTGATTTGAAAGGACCGCAGAATGAAAGGAGGAAATTAAAGTCCGGACGTTAATTTTTGCAATAATTTATTTTGGTGTGAAAACGAGGGAAAAATATAAAAAGAGGAGATAAGTATGAAGAAAAAGACGTTGTACAGACAGGTGCTGCTCAGTCTGATGGCCGGAGCATTATTTGCAGGGCAGGCCATGGCCGCCGATTATACCGGCGTCATTACAGGCGATGCCAGTGACGATGCGATCTATGGTTCTGTAAAAAAGAATGGTGGAGCGCCCGGCTATTACTTTAATGGAGAAACTACAATTAAAGGAAATGGAACACTGATTAACACAAATGGGAATGTGAGTCTTTATATGATTCCGCTATCCGAAGATAAAAAGGCTCCTTTACATTTGCAGTCCGAATCAACCGATAGTCCTGTCACAGCTGTGAATGTGACAGCCGGTAAAGGATTTTGCATAAAGCTATCCGACCTGACGGATATTAAAGCGCACGGAGTGTATGGCGCTACGGGAATTTCCGTCAAAAGCTTTACTCCTGCCAGTGATACGGCAAATCACGCTGTCTATGTCGATAAATCCAAACACTTGCAGATCGAAGCGATTTCCGGGAAGGTGGAGGGAAGTTTCAGACCCGGAAAAGCAGTCGGCATTGAGGTGGCAGGAAACAGTACAGCCCATATTGAAGATTCCCTGATGATGATCAAAAATGGCAACTGGGATGATCTGAAAGAGGGAAAGTGGACCTATGCGGATGCTACAGACAATTGGGGCGTGTCAGTTGAGGGCAGGCACGGATTTGGCTATTTTGACGCATCGGGCATATTGGCTCAAGGCTATAAAGTCGGGCAAAATGTGGCAGCACCTAATATAACAACCGGACTGGTCTTCATGAATGTCAATGCCAACGGCGCATTCGCCAATGGTGCCGGCAGTTCCATTACCATGAAAGGCGGAGCGATCCATGTAAATAAGGATAATACACAGGGATATGCCGCACTGGTGGCAGAAAGCGGCCATGTACGCATGGGGCTTACGGAAAGCGACTGGGTCAATCGGGCCAAAGTAAATATTGACGGCAATGCAAATATTTTCTATGACGGAAATATTTCGGATCCGACAGACCTGACAACCGTAAATATCGCTTTAGCAACCCCGGATTCCTATATGCGCGGTGCTATCTTTAACCAGTATGGAGCAGAAGGTTATAAGCCAAATAAGAAACTGTATAAAGGGGAAACAAACCTCTGGCTGTGGAATGGCGGCCGCTGGACCAATGAAATGTATGGCAAAATTGCCCGCGGGGGAGATCCTGCGGCAAACTTTAACGGAAGCTTTGTGAGTCATCTGACAGGCGGACTTTTTGCGGTTCATGACAATCGGCAAAAGAATACCAGTTATGCAGGCACGATTGAACAGAAAGACACCAACCCGACCACAATCCATAAACTGACAGGGAATACCTTTATTCACTATGCCCATGAAGGGGACGGGACGGCTATAGCCCAGTATAAAGCGGGTGATCTTACGATTTCTTCTGCCGATACAAATGCAAAGGTCATTCTGATGACCGATGCCGCCAATATCAATACTGCGGATCAGACGGCGCTGGACAAAGTTTTCAATGCGCTGGCAGGGAAGCTTTATTACAGTGCATATAAAACAGAAAATAATATCACCGGACTGATAGGCATTTCAGAAGGGCTGACTAATGTGTCTCAGCTTCAGGAAATGGGAAAAATTACCTTTACCGGTGAAAAAGGACAGGGAACCTATGTCCGGAGCACTTTGCCGACAGAACAGACAACCAGTGCATTTGACACGCCGCTGACAGGGAATCTCCTCAATGACTGGTCCTATGCAGAAGCGGGTGTCAGACAGGAAGATGGCACTTATGTGTTTACGAAAGACACGACGATTTCCGTTGCCAACCTGACAAATGACAAGAGCAATATAGTCAATCATTACAGCCCGATCTCCGTTGTAGAAGACATGGAAATTGACGCAGAAGGGCATAAACTCACTCTGGAAATGGCCGGCGAGGGGACTAAGGAAGCATTTGAACTTATCAACAGAACCGGGAAAAATATTCAAATCACTGCCGACAAACTGGAACTCACAAACGGCGGCATCACCTGCTTCCATGATGGCGTTATCAATTTAACGGGAAATCTGACAGGAAATCTGCCGGCTAACAGCAAGGAGGGGATCCTCTTATACGATGGCGGCAAGATGACGGTTACCGGCGAAACAAACCTGAAAACAAAGCAGCAAACTGTTTTTGTCAACGGTAAAGAAGCGGAACTGAATCTTCGCGGCGGATACATTTCTTCGGAAGATGAGTATGCGTTGCATGCAACGAATGGCATCATCAATGCTAATGTGGCTAAGTCGACGACAGGAGTGATTACGCCAAGAAACGAAGATTTAGTGATTAAAGGGAATATTCTGATCGATGACGGAGAAAAGATGAATTTCGATAAGCCGAGAACAGAGATTAATATAGGCCTGGGAACAAAGGACTCCTCTTTCCACGGCATTTTTGCCAATACTTTTGACAAAAGCCTTTTCAAGTATGGCTGGAAAGTGGCCGGGAATATGTATTTATCCAACGGCGCGACCTGGACGCATGAAAGTGTAGGTCGGAATGTAGATACCGACAGTGAAATTACGCATTTCACGGGTGGGAGCAAAGCCGGCAAGGAAGGCTATATTTTCCAGAAGACAGATAAGAATATTCGCCTGAATGACTACAGCGGACATGCGGTAGTTGTTTATGAACATAATGTGAGTGACCCCAAGACCGTAATCGGCGGCAATACCATTATCGGAAAAGCAAAGAAAAAATCTCTGATTACTTTGCGCACGGATAATACAGGCTTAAACACTGCTTCCACCACAGCCGCAGATAAGAATCTGGTGAGCGAAACACTGAACAGCCTGGCCAATAAGCTGTACTATACCGCTTATAAAGATGGTGAAAAGAACCTGACCGGTAAGGTAGAGATTGCGGAAGGTCTGACAGCCCAAGCCGCCAGCCAGCGGCTGGAGAATATCACCTATAAGAATGCGGACGGGCAGGGGCAGTACCTGTATACCCCGGCAGTGGATGAACCGACGGACGGACCGATAAAAACACCGGAAGTTTTCGGTAAAGATCGTGTGGCCAAGGCGACCATTGCCGACGCGGTAGGCTCCTATAATAAAAAATTTGTAGCCGCAGCCTATAACAGTACGTCTGAAAAAGATATGCTTGTGGATATGAAAGGTCATGCCCTGACCTTGTCTGCCAATGCAGGTGATGAAATTGTAAAAACAGCAGGCATTATGGCGGATGCTAAGAATTTACGGTTTAGTAATGGCAAAGCGGGTTCAGCTATTCATATTACTGCCCTGACGGCCGGCGAAGGAGCCGGTATCATGACAAGGGGCAAAGGGACAGTTGCCATTGACCATGATATTGTAATCGATAAGGTGGAAGGTTCCCGAATGGCAGCCGGGGTGAAGACCACGAATCCGGGAGATACGATCTCGCTCAAGAGCCTGAAAATAGATCAGTCTGTGAAAGCGACCAAAGACACCATGCAGCAGGGAGCGGTTGGCGTTCATGCCGGCGGCAACGGTGCTGTAGTAGAAGTAACGGATGGAGTGGATGTTAATTTAAAAGGCATCGGCGTTAAAGCTATAGGCGGTATTGCCAGAATTTCCGGCGGCCGAATCGTTACTGATACGGATACTTCTAAGTACCACAAGGCGCTGGTTGCTGAAAATTCCGTGAGCGCCGACAGCAGTATTTCTATAAATATGCAGGACGATAATACGGCGGCACTGGGTAATAAAGTGGAGATCTTGGGGGATATCAAGACGCAAAAATCCCGTAAGACGGGTGGTAAGGTTGGTCGGGTTTTCCTCGGCTTGAATACTGCCGATTCCACTTGGAAAGGAATCACTGATTATGTAGACGATAAAACAGATTATGACAGCGGCGAAGTGAGTCTGTGGCTGGCAAATGGAGCCGCCTGGACCCACGAAAAGACTGCGGCGACAGGTAAACATCTGTCATCTTCAATCTGGAACGGAAGTCGTATTTCTGCGCTGTACGGTGGCAGCGATACGGCTCATGCGGGCGTAATTTTGCAGAAGGAAAAGAACCCGATCAGTGTGGGAGATTACAGTGGTTACACAACTGTGATTTACGAACATGACACCGTTGCGCCTGCCGATCCGAACGAAGGTCTGGTGATGAAGGGCGGCGACTTCAAGATTGAAAAGGCGGCCGCCAATTCGGGCATCACACTTCGCACGGACAATGCAGGATTAAATACTGCATCCACTAAGGCTGCCGATAAGAATCTGGTAAGCGGTACGTTGAACAAACTGGCCAATAAGCTGTACTACACGGCCTATAAAGACGGCGAGAAGAATCTGAGCGGCAAGGTAGAGATCGCGGAAGGGTTAACGGCGCAGTCGGTCAGCAAACGGATTGAGAACATGACCTATAAGGATGCGGACGGACAGGGGCAGTACCTGTATACCCCGGCAGTGGATGATGTAAACTATAAAAATACGCCGATTACCGGTGATCTCAGCGCTGGGGCGGATCCCTCGCAGCAGGTATATAAAAATGCCGGCGTATTGCAGAACGATGGGACGTATAAGTTTACGGAAGATGCCACGCTGACCGCAAAGGATTATGCTAATGTGGTGGATGCGAAGGAAGACGTGGTCATTGACGCCGCCGGCAAGGTGTTGACCATGAATCAGGAAGGTCGGAACTCGGTAACTGTTATTTATGGCGATCAAGGTAAAAAAATTACCGTTAATGCAAAGAAGTTAGTAGTAGATACAGGAACAGTAAAGCGTGTTGCAAAAGGCATATCTTTAGAAAATGGCAATGCGGCCGGCGGACAAAATCTGCTTACTGTAAATGGAGATTTAGATGTCACTTCAATCTCTGCTACCGTAAAAAGCATAGGGGTATACGCGTCGGGCAATTCCATTGTAAATATCAATGGCAACCTTACCATGAGAAAAGACGATGGCTGGGCAGTTAATGGAGATGGGTTTACTTTCTATGGTGTATCCGGTTTATACTCTACCAGCCCATGGGGTAAATACAATAAGGGCGGCATTATTAACGTCAATGGTAAAGTGGATTTGAAACTCAATGGAAATGGCGCTTTTGTGAATATTGGCAATGGAGCTATCAATCTGAATGGCGGTAGCATTGAAGTGAACAAGGATAACCAATCCGGCTATGGCGCATTGGTGGCCCAGTGCGGCACGGTGAACATGAACGTGGTGAAAGATGGCAGCGGCAACGTGACTGGCGCCGGCAATCACGACGTGAACATCAAAGGTAACGTGTCCGCTAAGACGGGAGCTATCAATCCTGTTGAGACAGGCATTTACTCCACTGTGAACCTGGGTTTGAATACTGATAAGTCTACCCTGGAAGGTATTGTTTGGAATGGCTTTGATAAAAATGGTAATGTGAATGGCGAGTACAGCGATCCGAAAAAATTCTATGGTCGCATAAACCTGTGGCTGGCGAATGGGGGCACCTGGACCAATGCTGCCTGGGGCATACCGGGAGAAAACTACTATGGCACCACGGCAGACAAGGAGTTCCATGGCAGTAACCCGACCAACCTGTACGGCGGCAGTGATGCGGCCCATGCGGGCGTAATCATCCAAAAGGATAAAAACCCGATCAGCGTGGAAAATTACAGCGGTTACACCACGGTGATTTACGAGCATGATACCGCTGTACCTGCGGATCCGAATGAAGGTCTGTCCATGAAGGGTGGCAATTTCAAGGTTGAAAAGGCAGCTGCCAATTCAGGGATCACGCTCCGCACAGACAATGCAGGGTTAAATACCGCATCCACTAAGGCCGCAGATAAGAATCTGGTAAGCGGTACGTTGAACAAACTGGCCAATAAGCTGTACTACACCGCCTATAAAGATGGTGAAAAGAACCTGACGGGCAAAGTGGAGATCGCGGAAGGTCTGACAGCCCAGTCCGCCAGCAAACGGATTGAGAACATGACCTATAAGGATGCGGACGGGCAGGGGCAGTACCTGTATACCCCGGCAGTGGATCCGGATCCGGCGCCGGAACAGGATATTGATGCTTTCGGTACGGTGATTACAGGAAAGGAAGAAATTGATCAGGAGTATGTGATCCACGGTGTATTAAAGAACGATGTGTACACTTTTACCAAGCCTAAAACTACAATTACTGCCTGTGACAAGATTGCTGGTGGTGTGTGGGAATTAGGTTCTACTTCATCTACTGTTTCTAATACATGGGATAAAAAGCCGACTGTTCTGGAAATGAATGGGCATGGACTGGATATTAATTCAGATGGTTTTAGCGGAATCGCGGCAACGGTTACGGGAAGCCATGTGGAGATTAACAATGCCGGGCCTATTAACATTAATGTGATGAACAAGGAGGCAGGTTACTATTCCGCCGGGATATATGTGAATACAGGCGGAGTAGTGGATATTCATAATGGTGGAGACGATTTGGAGAATAAAGTCTTGCGAATTCGCGCAAATTTTGATCCGAATTGGAAAGGCGGCAGTTCTGGAATCAAGGCCAGAAATGGAGTATCCGATGCATATTCTGCTGTTAACATAGACGGATTGGTAGACATCGAAGTAGATGGAGATACTTCAAACGACCATCCGGGTACGCAGACATTTGGCGGAAAAACCGGTCTTAGTGCTACAGCAAGCCAGATTAATATTGGCGGCGGCTCCATCAAAGTAAAAAATGGCTATGCGGCGCTCTGGTGCTACGGTGAATTTGTCAGCCAAAATGAAGGTGTTATAAATCTTAACGTTGTAAAAGGAGAAGATGGAACGGTTGTTGGTGCCGGATCAAATCGCCTTGTCGTGGAAGGTGATATATCCACACGGGGCGGTATGGGTTCTAAGGGAAGAGCCAATATGGGTTTGTCTACTCCGGAGTCGTATTGGCTTGGCAACTATACTGACAGCCGTGGCTTCGGTGTGTCACCCGGTCAGTTGGGTTCCGTCAAATTGTTTATAAAGAATGGAGGATATTGGAAGGGCTTTAGTGATGGAGTTATGGATGTGCTTGTGGAAGGCGGTGACTCTTACTGGACCGGCTTCAATATGGGCGATCATATGACTCTTACACTGAAGGACGGAGCTACTTGGTATAATGCGATTACAAAAGAACAAAAAAATATTAAAAATCAGCTGACAGACAGTAAGTTGAAATATTTCAGTGGAGATAACGGCGTAATCGACATGACCGGGGGCAGAGCGTTTATTGGTAATAACGGTAATTTAGCCGGCCAGTCAAATCAAGGGCAGGTTACTTCCATTACAGAGGCGCCGGATTCTGAAATGGGAGATGTTGTTATCGATAACTACAGCGGTAACGCTACAGTTATCTACAAACATGACACAACAGTGCCGGCCGATCCGAATGAAGGTCTGTCCATGAAGGGCGGCGATTTCAAGGTTGAAAAGGCCGCTGCCAATTCGGGAATCACACTCCGCACCGACAATGCGGGCTTAAACACCGCATCCACTAAGGCTGCGGATAAGAATCTGGTAAGCGGTACGCTGAACAAACTGGCGAATAAGCTGTACTACACCGCTTATAAAGACGGCGAGAAGAATCTGAGCGGCAAGGTAGAAATCGCCGAAGGTCTGACAGCCCAGTCCGCCAGCAAACGGATTGAGAACATGACCTATAAGGATGCAAATGGACAGGGGCAGTACCTGTATACCCCGGCTGTGGACCCGGACCCCAACCCCAATCCGAACCCGAATCCCAACCCAAATCCGAACCCGGATCCGAACCCGAATCCGAATCCGAATCCCAACCCCAATCCTAATCCCAATCCGAACCCGAACCCGGATCCGAATCCCAACCCGAATCCGAACCCGGATCCGAATCCCAACCCGAATCCGAATCCTAATCCCAATCCCAACCCGAACCCGGATCCGAATCCCAACCCGAATCCGAACCCGAACCCGGATCCGAACCCGAATCCGAATCCGAACCCCAATCCTAATCCCAATCCGAACCCGGATCCGAATCCCAACCCGAACCCGAACCCCAATCCCAATCCGGATCCGAACCCCAATCCCAATCCGAATCCGAATCCCAATCCGAATCCCAACCCGAACCCCAATCCCAATCCCAATCCCAATCCGAATCCGGATCCCAACCCGCCAATCATTCATGGCGATAAAGAAACCGTCATGATGCGTGGTTCCAAATCGGCTATGACGGCGACTGCTCTGCTGTGGAGAAGCAATAACAACGACCTGCAGCGGCGCATGGGCGATGTACGTCTGGGGAAAGAAGAAAACGGCATCTGGGCCCGCTATCTGGGCGGCAAGAACAAACTGGATCAGCAGAAAGCCTACTTTAAGCAGACCTACAATATGGCGCAGGTGGGCTATGATAAGAAAGTGGGCGACTGGCTGGTAGGCGCGGCGCTGGATTACGGCACAGGCAATGATACCTATGCGACCGGTACGGGCAAAGAAAAACTGGGCAGCCTGGCCCTGTATGGCACCAGACAGAGCAAGGACGGGCAGTATGTAGATTTGATTGTCCGTGGCAGTCATGTGAAGAACGATTACACGGTGTACAATGAAATGCACCATAAACTGGATGGCAACTACAAGACCTGGGGCCTGTCCTTCAGCGCGGAGTATGGGAAACGGTTTGTGCAGGCGAACGGATTCTACTTTGATCCGAGCCTTGAACTGACCGCCGGTCACCTGAACGGGAAAGATTACGATGCGGTGAGCGACTATGCGGGCGGCAAGAAGATGCACGTACAGCAGGACGGCATCAACAGCGTGATCGGTCGTCTGGGCTTAGGCATCGGCTGTGAAACGGCTACCAGCAACCTGTTCGCGAAGGTGGCGCTGGCCCACGAATTCGGGGGCACGATTCGCAGCACGTTCAGCGCGGCAGGGGAACCGACCAGCAGCACAGAAGTGGACCTGAAAGACACGTGGGTCGACCTGGAACTGGGCGGCAGCTGGCAGATGAATAAGGATACGTACCTGTACGGCACGTATACGAGAAACTTTGGCGCGGACCTTTCCAACAAGTGGCGAGTAGACGCCGGCGTACGCTTCAGCTTCTGATAAGAACGGCATAAGTAAGAGATTTGTGATATCTTCTGGCAGACACTTTTGAATAAAAGTCTTTTAAAGCGTTACTACATTACTTTATATTAATGTAGTAAGTGCAGGTAATTTAGGTAATATAGGTGGCCTGTACGGTAAGAAAACAAAAAGAGGGCGGTACACGACCGCTCTATACGAAACACTGCATTTGGTCGCAAGATCAGATGCAGTGTTTTTATGCAAGTTTATTCACTTGTGATATAGGTGTTGACTGGTTAAGTTAACTCGCAGCTTTATTCAGTTGACGTTTTCCCGGGGGAATTATATAATATAACTATTGATTTCAGCAGGTTTTCCCCAGACTGTATCTTTGCTGCATTTACATTTAACTATGGCAGCAAAATGAAACACGGAAGACTTGACTGAAAGGGTTTAGCAAGGGTAAAACCTGTCAGCAGATTATTCTGTTGGCAGATACTTTATAGCAAAAAAGCAAAGCACCTGTCGGTGCGGGGGTCAGAATGGAACCGATGATTGCATTACAGGAGATGAGTCATGTCTATGGTATGGGCGGAGAGCAAAAGGTGACCGCTCTCAGCCATATCAATTTGACAATAGAAGCAGGAGAATTTGTCGCTGTGATCGGCGCTAACGGCAGTGGTAAAAGCACCCTGGCAAGGCATATTAATGCGCTGCTAATGCCTACCGAAGGCACTTGCCTTGTCAATGGCATGGATACGGCAGATGAATCAAAGATCTGGCTGATCCGGCAGAATGCGGGGATGGTGTTTCAAAATCCGGATAACCAGATCGTGGCGGCGGTGGTGGAAGAAGATGTGGCTTTCGGGCCGGAAAATATAGGCGTTCCTACGGAAGAGATCCGCACTCGGGTGGAAGAAGCGTTAAAGGCCGTAGGGATGCTGGAATACAAGACGCATGCGCCACATCTTCTGTCAGGGGGGCAAAAGCAGCGGATCGCGATTGCCGGGACTTTGGCTTTAGGGTCTGACTGCATTATTTTGGATGAACCGACGGCTATGTTGGACCCTCGTGGAAGAAAAGAAATTATGTCGACGATGCAGCGTTTAAATAAGGAGCGGCATATTACGGTAGTCTATATTACGCACTACATGTCCGAGGCGATGGCAGCGGACCGTGTCATCGTGATGGATCAGGGGAAGATTGCGTTTCAGGGGTCGCCGAGAGAAGTGTTTGCGCAAGTGGATAAACTGGAAAAGCTGGGTCTGGAAGCGCCTTTGGCGGCCAAAATTGCCTTTGAGTTGCGCAAAAGCGGGGCCGGTCTGGCGCCGGATATCATCACAAATGAGGAGCTGGCAGACGCATTATGTCAATAAAAGTGGACCATATCTCTTATACCTATATGCCCGGCGCTCCTTATGAAAAAGAGGCGCTGAAAGAGATCTCCCTGGAGATTAAAAAAGGGGAGTTTATCGCTGTGATCGGGCATACCGGCAGCGGGAAATCGACGTTAGTACAACATTTCAACGGCTTACTGCATCCGACTAAGGGACAGGTGTCTTTGGACGGCGTGGATCTGGCCGGAAAAACAAAGGAGGCCAGAGCCGCTCGTAATAAAATTGGCATGGTATTTCAGTATCCGGAGCAACAGCTTTTTGCCGAGACGGTGTATGAAGATATTGCCTTCGGACCGAAAAATATGGGCTTGCCCTATGAGGAAATTAAAGAGCGGGTGACAGACGCCATGCGGTTTGTCGGCCTTGATTTTGAGACCTTTGCCGGGCGTTCTCCTTTTTCGCTTTCCGGGGGGCAGATGCGGCGGGTGGCTATGGCCGGAGTAGTGGCCATGAATCCGGATTATCTGATTCTGGATGAGCCGTCTGCCGGGTTAGACCCCGGTGTCCGGGAAGCTATTTTTGAAGAAATCATGGCGTTATATAAAAAGCGAAAAATCGGTATTATTATGGTCACACACAGTATGGAAGAGGCTGCCCGTTTTGCGAACCGGCTGTTGGTCGTCTCTGATGGCAGGATTATTTTGGATGGCAAACCGGGAGAAATTTTTCTGAAAGAAAAAAAGAAACTGCTGGATGTCGGAATGGATATTCCGGAAGTATATAAGTTGGCGGATGCGCTGCGGGCCAGGGGCCTGCGGCTGCCTCAGGAAATCACGGATGCAAAAGTGCTGCTGACGGAAGTGAAAAAGCGGAAGGGATGGAAATAAATGTTAGGGAACATTACGTTAGGACAGTATTATCCCGGCAACAGTTTTGTTCACAAACTGGATCCCCGAACTAAAATCCTGGTGACGCTGCTTTTAATCACCGCGATTTTCCTGGCGCAGAGCGCAGTAGCGTATGCCGCGCTTTGCGGTATGGTTCTTTTTATTGTGGCGTTGGCCCGTCTGCCGTTCTTACTGGTGCTCAAATCGGTCAAACCGTTGCTTTTTATCATTCTGCTGACTTTGGCTATGCACATTTTTCTGGGTCAGGGAGAGCAGATACTGTATCAATGGAAATTTATCCGGGTGACGGAAGAGGGGCTGCAAATGGGCGTGAAGATGTCTATGCGGCTGATCCTTCTGCTCATGCTTTCTTCCATTCTTACTTTCACTACGTCGCCGATCGTGTTGACCGATGGGATCGAATCGCTGCTGCGGCCTTTTAAAAGGATCGGCGTACCGGCTCACGAGCTGGCTATGATGATGACCATCGCGCTGCGTTTTATCCCTACATTATTGGAAGAAACGGATCGGATCATTAAGGCGCAGACCGCGCGTGGGGCCGATTTTTCCAGCGGTAACCTGCTGCAGCGGGCAAGAAATATGCTTCCTATATTAATCCCTTTGTTTATCAGCGCCTTTCGCCGGGCGGATGATTTGGCGATTGCCATGGAAGCCCGTTGCTATAAAGGGGGCGAGGGGCGTACAAGGATGCATTGTCTGCGTTATTCCGCCAATGACGGTGCTGCGTTTACCTTTGCTTTTGTGATGCTGGCATTGATGGCATTTTTGCGCTGGGGAGCAGGGCGCATCGTTTGAGGAAAAGATAGAGCGAAAGAAATGTAGAATGCGTACGCTAAAACTTACGATCAGCTATGATGGGACCGGTTATTCCGGTTTTCAGCGTCTGACGAACCGCAAGGGAATACAAAATATCATAGAAGCAAAGTTATCGCATTTGCTGAAAGAACCGGTGCAGGTGGCCGGCAGCGGACGGACGGATGCCGGTGTCCACGCTCGCTGTCAGGTGGTATCACTGGAAACCGAAAGCCGCATACCGATCGATCGGGTGGCAATTGCGATGAACTCTATATTGCCCGGCGATATACGGGTCCTTTTGGCAGAAGAAGCGCCGTCCGGTTTTCATGCCAGAAAAGATGTCTGTTGGAAAGAATATGAATATATTGTTCAGCACACACCGGTGCCGGATCCTTTTTCTTCCCACTATGTGTGGCAATTGAAGGAAAAACCCGGGTTAGAATTCCTCAATGAAGCAGCCCGTCTTTTGGTGGGAACGCATAATTTCAAGGGCTTTCGCAGCAGCGGCAGCGTGGAGTCTTCCCCTATAAAAACCATTTATTATTCCGCCTGGGAACAACAAGGTGAAAACCGTTTTATATATCGGATCGGCGGCAGCGGCTTTGTCTATCATATGGTTCGTAATCTGGTTTGGTCGATGATCCAGATTGGTTTGGGGAGGAAGGAACCGGATTCCATCGCCCGGGAATTGCTGGCTGCCAGAGGAGAATTTGAAAATTCACCGGCGCCGCCCCAGGGGCTTTATCTGGCTAAGGTATCGTATGAGCCGTACGTTGAAAAAGAGCCAGGCTGATTTAGTGTTTCTTTTTTTGTAGTATTTCTGTATTGTAGGTAAAGATATAGGTAAAGATAAAACTATAGGTAAAGGTAAAACTATAAGTAAAGCATTTTGGTAGTAAACTAAAATTTACTTCTATATTTTACGCTATATTTTACGCGTGAAGCAATATTTTTCATTGACAAAAATTGTGAAATTGTTTACAATATATCTACGTGATTTTGTGCCCTGAAATCGATTAGCCCCGAAGGCAGGAAGCGCATTGACTCATCATCACATTCACGTGTTTTTATGGTAAAAAGTTTTGATTGAATCCTGGGAGGGAAAGTAAGAATGAAATCTTTCATGGCAAACCCGTCCAATATCGAACGTAAATGGTTCGTAGTGGACGCCACCGATAAAACGCTGGGCCGTCTGGCTGCAGAAGTTGCCAAAGTCCTGCGCGGTAAACATAAACCGACCTTTACTCCGCACATGGATACCGGCGATAATGTGATCATCATCAATGCTGACAAAGTAAAACTGACCGGTAAGAAACTGACTCAGAAAGTTTACTTCCGTCATTCCGGTTATCTGGGCGGCGATAAATATACGCTGGCTAAAGATATGTTGGAAAAGAACCCCACTCGCATGGTGGAATTTGCTGTACGCGGTATGATTCCCAAAAATCGTCTGGGCGAACAGATTTTCAAGAAGCTTCATGTGTATGCCGGGGCAGAACATCCCCATGCAGCGCAGATGCCTGAAGCATTAGAAATTAACGTACGGTAATCAGGAGGAGAAAACATTATGGCAGAAGTAGTATATAGCGCGACCGGTCGTCGCAAATCTTCCGTTGCCCGTGTCCGCCTGGTACCGGGTGAAGGTAAAGTGGTCATTAACGGCCGCGAAATGAACGATTATTTTGGCTTGGAAACCTTGAAGCTGATCGTCAATCAGCCGTTGGTTCTGACTGAAACCAAAGAAAAATACGATGTATTGGTCAACGTGGTTGGCGGCGGTGTAACCGGTCAGGCCGGTGCGATCCGTCATGGCATCAGCCGCGCATTGTGCGAAGCTGATGCGGAGTTCCGTCCCGCTTTGAAAAAGGCCGGTCTGATGACGCGTGATCCGCGTGAAAAAGAACGTCGTAAATACGGCCTGAAGAAAGCCCGTAAAGCTTCTCAGTACAGCAAACGTTAATATTTTTCATTCATGTATTTCCAACCCCTGTGGAGCGTTGCTTTCCGCAGGGGTTTTACGTTTTGGAATATAAATCATGGATCCTACTATTCCCAAAGATTTCACTTGACGAAAGTACACCATATTTTGTATGGTTAATCTGTAAGTAAAATCAAGAATCTGGATTGCCATAGTATAGGTTCAATCGTCAGGGAACTGTAGTTGTGCAAGGAAAGGGAAAGAATAGAGTATGAGAAAAATGGTTTTATGCAGCAGCGTGCTGCTGGTTTTAGCATTTTACGGTGTCGGATTTGCCGGTCCGCTGGAACAGGGCGGGCCCTATCCTTACACTGCCGGTGTAATAGGGCAGGAAAGCAAGAATTATTACACCGCCGACGCTACAACGTCTGAAAATAAAAAGCCTGCCACGGATGAAACGCAGCAGAATAAAGAGGCGGAGCGCCGTGAGCCGAACTGTGAAGGCGGCGTTTGCCGTATATAACAAAAGATTGACCGGGTAAAGGTATCTGGTGATTTGATCAGGTACCTTTTTATTTTTTGCATAAAAAAGTTGAGGCGGCTATGGGCACCCCAACATTCATTATAGAATCATTTTTTATACAAAAATGTTAAGGCGGCTATGAGCTCGCCCCGCATTCATTATAGAACCGATTCGTCAATATTCCTGAAAAATCCTTTGCAGCTCATTTGCATCCGTTGTCCGGGTTAAGGCCAGTTGCAGCAAGATGCGCGCTTTTTGCGGTAAAAGGGAACCGCCGCTGAGCAACAGATTTTCTTTTTGCCGGGAAAAATCTGCAGTGACAGCTCCGTTGCCGCAACGGGAACAAACGACGGCAGGAATATTTCCGCCGATGGTATGGCGTAAAGCCGCTTCCGCCTTTTGGGAAAGGCTGCCGTTCCCCGGGGCGGCGTAGATCAGTCCTTTGGCTCCGGCCTCTATGGCAGCGGCAGCCAACTGCCCCTCATCTCCGGCATAGCCATAAAGGATGGGGACGGAGGGAAGGGCAGCGAGTTTTTTGTTGGCAAATTCACTGCGTAGTGTATGGCGGTAGACGGGTTGCGAGAGCCAGTGAATTTTCTCCCCGGCAAAAAAGCCTAAAGCGCCGGTATTTGCCGTTTGGAACGCCTGCAAGGCATTGGCGTTCTTTTTTGTTACGTTGCGTGCGTCCAGAATTTGCCCGTTCATCACCACGAGCACTCCTTTGCCCGGGGTTTCTTTGTTGAGGGCGGTTTGCACCGACTGCCGTAAATTTGCGGGGCCATCGGCGCTGATGGCAGTGGCAGGACGCATTGCGCCGGTGAGTATGACCGGCTTATCGCTTTTTACTGTAAGTTGTAAAAAATAGGCTGTTTCCTCCAGCGTGTCGGTACCATGCGTGATAATTGCTCCATCAACAGTGGGATCGCTCAATATTTCGTTTAAACGCCGGCTCAACGTAAGCCAGATCGTTTCGTCCATATCTTTACTGTCGATATTGCAAATTTGCTCACAGGTAAAAACGGCGCAGTCCTGCAAGCCGGGAACGGATCGTAAAATATCGTACCCTGACAGGATGCCGGCCTGATAGCCCGTGGTTTGCAGTGAAGAGGGCGCTGTGCCGGCGATGGTTCCCCCTGTGGCAAGTAAAAATAAATGAGATTTTGCGGTGCGCATACAAACCTCCTTTATGCAGATGGTAACTTTATTTCTTTCATTATAGCATGAGTTGTAAGAAAGTTACTCTGATTTTCCTGCGCATTTTGCGTTATCTCTTGCTCCTTATGATCGGAAAGGCTATACTAAAAAAAGATGGTTGACCGGCGTCGTATGACGGAACAGAATTTTTAGGACAAGTCTGGTAAGCGGCAGGTTATTTTATGAACTTATATAAAACGTCAAATGCTTTGCACGGTTCGCTTTGGGATAAAATCCTCTTTTTCGCCATTCCCCTAGCTTTGACCAGTTTGTTTCAGCAGCTGTTTAATTCTGCGGATGTGGCGGTGGTAGGGCGTTTTTCGGGCAATCAGGCCCTGGCTGCGGTAGGCAGCACATCGCCTGTGGTGAGTATTTTTATCAATTGCCTGGTGGGTACTTCCGTAGGAGCCACTGTCGTGATCTCGCATCTTATTGGTGAGAAAAACGAACGGGAAGCCGGCGCGGCACTGCATGCAGCAATGTATCTTGCAGTCGTGTTTGGTGTGCTGCTGGGGGCTCTGGGTTTCTTTATCTCCCGGCCTGTGCTGCAGCTTATGGGAACACCCACCGAAATTTTCGCTTTGGCGGATCTGTACCTTAAAATCTACTTTCTCGGGATCCCTTTTCTTACGGTGTATAATTTTGGCGCGGCTGTTTTCCGTGCCGGGGGAGATACGAAAAAACCATTGATCACGCTGACGATTTCCGGTGTCCTCAATGTTGCGCTGAATCTGTTTTTTGTTTTGGCGTGCGGCATGAGTGTGGACGGCGTGGCTCTTGCTACGGTGATTGCCAATGGACTCAGCGCGTTACTGATTGTATTTTTTTTGCATAGAGAACGGGGCTATCTGCATCTCGCATGGAATAAACTGCAGTGGCATCGCGTTCTGATTGTCAAAATGCTGAAAATCGGTATTCCCACCGGCGTTCAGGGAATGGTTTTTTCTTTTTCCAATATGATCATTCAGTCGGCGATTAACAGTTTGGGGTCGGTGGCGATTGCCGCTTCCGCTGTATCGCTGAATTTTGAGATATGGGTGTATCATGTGCTCAGCTCCTTTTCCCAGGCCTGTACCGCTTTTGTCGGTCTGAACTATGGGGCCCGCAAACTGAAGCGCTGCCTGCGGGTGGTACGTTGGTGCCTGTTGGAAGGCGTGTTGGCCAGTTTGTTCGCGGGTGTTTTCTTTGCCTTATTTCGAGGCCCTTTGGTGCGGATATTCACACCGGATGCTGTGATTGCGCAATGGACATATATCCGTATTTTCTGGATCATCTCTTTTGAGTTCATCAGCACGATTATGGATGTGTTTTCCGGCGCGCTGCGCGGCTGGGGCTATTCTCTGCTGCCGGCGGTCGTTTCAATCGGCGGTGTTTGTGTACTGCGCATTATTTATGTGTATACTTTTTTTAGCCGCTACCCGGATTTCAGTGTTCTGATGGCTGTGTACCCGTTAAGCTGGCTGATCACCATGTTGGGCATTGCGGCGGTCTATTATTATGTGAAGCGAAGGGTCATCATGCAACAAATGCAGTACAACAGAGAGTAGCAGGATTATTACGCAATATTTTCCATACAAGAAAGAGTGCCGGGCTATTATGTAGCAAATGCAGTATAATAGAGAAAAGAATTAAAAAATACCGATGCTAATCCGGATTTGGTATAGCAGGGACTTGTTTCAGATTTTAGTTAAAAACTACGTTAAGAAGCGGTGAGAAGATGGAAACAACACAAGCAGCAGAAGCGCAGCGAAAGTATCTGGAACTTTTAGCCCGGGAATTTCCTACCCGGGAAGCGACTGTCACAGAAATCATCAATCTCCAGGCTATTTTAAACCTGCCTAAGGGAACGGAACATTTTATGAGCGACCTGCATGGAGAATATGAGGCGTTCTATCATATTCTGAATAATTGTTCCGGCGTGATTCGGGAAAAAGTCGATTTGCTTTTTCTGGAAAGTTTATCGGAAACGGAACGCAAAAATCTTTGTACATTGGTATATTACCCGAAAGAAAAGCTGGATTTGATGGAAGAAGAGGCGCCTTTGTCAGAAACCTGGGGCAAAACTACGTTGCGTCGTTTATTGCGGGTGGCGAAGCTGCTTTCTTCCAAATATACCCGTTCTAAAGTCCGTAAAGCCATGCCGGAAGATTTTCGCTATGTTTTGGACGAATTGCTCCATGCCCAGCCGGACGAAGACCAAAATCGTTATGTCTATCACGCGAAGATTCTGGATACGATTTGGGAGACGGGCAGTTTCCGCGCCTTTGTCTATGCGCTGACCAGTCTGATTAAACGACTGGCAGTGGACCATCTGCATATTGTCGGCGATATTTATGACCGGGGCCCCTATGCGGATAAAATTATGGAACAGCTGATGCGGCACCATTCCGTGGATATCCAATGGGGCAATCATGATGTGCTGTGGATGGGGGCTGCCGCAGGGAGCTTGCCTTGTATCGCGAATGTGATCCGTAATAACATACGGTATGATAACTGGGAAATACTGGAAAACGGTTATGGCATTACCATGCGTCCTTTTGCCATGTTTGCCCGTCGGGTTTATACGCAAAATGACGGCAAGGATGCGTTGGTCAAGGCCATTAATGTAATTTTATTTAAGCTGGAAGGGCAGGCGATGCTCCGTCATCCGGAGTATAAGATGGAGGACCGCCTGTTGTTTGATAAGATCGATCCGGCGGCGGGCACGGTTCGTCTTCCCTATGGTGAATTTGCTCTGAATACTGTGGATTTCCCTACGTATGATCCGCAAGATCCCTACCGTCTTTCCCCGGAAGAAGAACAGATTGTGACCGAATGGCAGAAGGATTTTCGCAACAGCGCCAATCTCCAGAGGCACATGCGCTTTTTGTTTACGAATGGGGCGTTGTATTGTCGTATGAATGGAAATCTTATGTTTCATGGGGGGGTCCCGTTACATGAAGACGGTTCGTTTCGGGCCATTACGCTGCGGGGGAAAACACTGCAAGGCAGGGCTTATATGGATCATGTGGATGCCTTATGCCGCAGCGGTTTTGTACGGCGGAATCAGGATGATCAGGACTTTTTCTGGTTCCTCTGGATCCATCCCGATTCGCCGGTCACGGGACGCACGATCAAAACTTTTGAGCGAAGCTACATCAACGATGAGAGAACCTGGCCGGAACCGCAGGATCCTTATTATGAGCTCCACCGCCGCAAAATGATCTGTGAAAATGTTTTGCGCGAATTTGGTTTATACTCCCCACAGTCACATATCATCAACGGGCATACGCCGGTAAAAGTGGCGAAAGGGGACACGCCGGTACGGGCGGAAGGCAAGGAGATCTGCATTGACGGAGGATTTTGTAAGGCGTATCAGAAGTCTACGGGCATCGCAGGCTACACATTAATTTTTAATTCCCACGGAATCCGCATCAAAGCCCACTATCCTTTCCGTGATATTGCGCATGTGCTGACGGGAAATGAGGATATTGATTCGGTAACGACCCAGGTGGAGCTGGAACCAAAGCGGGTCATGATCGGCGATACGGATAACGGCTTAAAACTGAAACAGCAGATCGAAGATCTGAAGGATCTGTTAAGCGCTTACCGCAGCGGGCAGATCAGAGAAAAGAGGAAGTAAACAAGTTACAGGTAAACCGCTTATACTAAAAGAAGATTTGATTTTTATATATTCTGTAATTTGTAACACGGTTTGCTTTTCTCTGTAATTTGTAACATAATGAATAAAATTTTTCAAAAAAGAAGGAAATTTTTGACATTTTTATAACGACTGACTGCAGCCTCTTTTATTAGTAAGGGCGGAGGGGTAGAATACGGATAATAGGAGGTAAGAATATGAATGTGAATGATTTATTAAAAAAACGAAGAACTATATACCGGTTGAAAAAAGAAATGCCTGTAAGTGAGGCAGAGGTGATTAAATTAGTGACTGAAGCGACGGCTTTGGTACCGGATTCCTTTGATATGAAAAGCCAACGGGTGGTGATCGTGTCAGGGGAAAAGCAGAATGTGCTTTGGGATACGATTTATGATGTGTTTGGAGGAAAGGTTTCTCGGGAAAAAATCGATTGCTTTAAGGCCGCTCATGGGACTGTGCTTTATTTTTATGATGCGGATGTGGTCAAGACGATGCAAAAAAATGTACCTTCCTATGCCGCTAATTTTCCGGTCTGGGCCCAGCAGGCGAACGGCATGCTTCAGATTTCTGTCTGGACGGGTCTGCGGGCTTTAGGCATAGGCGCCAATCTTCAGCACTATAACCCTGTGATCGATGCCGCGGTACGGCAACTCTTTGCTTTACCGGACAATTATGTTCTGGTGGCGCAGATGCCTTTTGGCGGTATTGTGGAAGAACCGGAACCGAAGGCGAAGGAGGATATCACCAAGAGGGTAAAGGTGATTCAGGATTAAAGGCGATTTTTTGGACAGAAGGCAAATAACGGAAGGCTAATGACAGAAGACCAATGATAGAAAATTAATGACAGAAGAAAAATAACAGGTCCGGAGAGCTTCTTTGTTTGAGGAGCTTCCCGGGCCTTTCGTTTTTCTTCTTTGCATAATCTTGCCTGGTTTTGATTTTAATCTTAGCAGTTGCCGGCATAAACGTGTCTTAAATGCGTACGGGCTGTTTCTGCCAGGCGATAGACCCGTCCGGTCGGCGTTTCTCCCCGGTCCACCATATTCCAATGGGGGAAAAACTTACTGACATGGAGAGGGATATCAGGAGAGATGTCGGCGAGCCAGGCAGACATGGCGTCCATTTCCTCCGGACTGTCATTTTCTCCCGGCACGATGAGGGTGGTGATTTCCACATGGGCTGTTTGACAGGCCTCCAAAATATACGCTTTAACCATGTCCAGATCGCCGCCCAGTTTCTCGTACCAGGCAGGGGAGAAGCCTTTCAAATCGATGTTATAGGCGTCGACGATGTCTTCCAGTGCTTTGGCTGTTGCTACAGAAAAGTTTCCGTTGGTGACTACCACGTTTTTCTGTCCGTTGGCATGGATCAGCCTGCCTGTATCCCGAATAAATTCCCAGCTCAAGAGCGGTTCATTATAGGTAAAGGCGACTCCGAGATTACGCGCGGGCTTTAATGCCAACGCCTTTTGCGCCAATTGCTGCGGCGTTGTGAGTATCGGCTCGAAACTTTCCCTGCCCTGCTGGGCAATACTGAAGTTTTGGCAGAACGGACAACGTAAATTACAGCCGTAGTTGCCCATGGACAGAATGGTGCTGCCCGGATAGAAACGGGCTAAGGGTTTCTTTTCTATGGGATCCAATGCCAGTGCTGTAATAAAACCGTAATTACCGCAGATGTTCTGCTGATTTTTCAGGGTGCGTACCCGGCAAAAGCCTGTTTGTCCTTCTTCCAGTTGACAATGGTGATGACACAGATGACAGATTTTCATATGACCCTCCCCTTTTTCAGGCAAGTTTTATTCCCGTTCTTGCCGGTATATCCGGTTGCCAGGTTCGCTTACTCGTGGCGGATCACTTCAAAGCGATGCAGTGTACAGCCGCTTTCTTCCGGGCCGATGCCTGCTTTTTGCCGGGCGATGTCCAGTTGTTGTTCTACGGTATTTACACCTTCCAGATTGGGTAACAAAAGCCCGCTGCGGCTGCCTTTTGTGACCAGAACGCCATAGCGTTTTACGTCCAGGACAGCAGGGGAATCGATCCATTCCAGCGGGCCCAGTACATCTACGCTGTATTCCAGGTCGTCCAGTTCCGCCGGCATCACAGGCGTAAAACGGGGATCCCGGCTGCAGGCCGCAATGGCGTTGCGGCGGATCTCTTCCGCTACATTTTCATACATGGGGCCGATCGTTCCGATACAGCCCCGTAAAGCGCCCCGTTCTTTCAGGGAGACAAAGACGCCGGCTTTTTGTGTGCGCATTTGTGGCTCCAGGGTTTCGGGTAATTGCAATACACCCCCGGTTTTTACATAGTGTTCGATTACCGAACGGGCTAACCGGACATAGTTGTCTTCTTTTGCTAATTGTTCTGCTTTCTGCTGTTTGCGGATCACATCGTAGCGCTGGGCAAAGGCGCGACTTTCGTCCGGCTTTCCGGGCAGGAACAGACAGACGCCGTAGCCTACGCCGAAGGGACCTTCATAACTGAGTTTCTGGCTTATTACGGCTTGCTTGTCAAAGGCGCCGGCCATCATGGTAAAAGAGCGATGCCCGCATTCGGCGGCGGCCTCCAATGATTTTTCCGTAAAGGAAAATAATTCATCAAATTGTCCTTTGCTCATAATTTCCATCAGTTTTTTATCATAACGGGGACCGGCCGGATCAAAGCCGTACGGTCCGTCTTCTTTTAATTTGTGAGAAAGATCGCCGCTGGCAAGCCATATGGCCCGTCTTCCCAGATTTTTTACTGCGGCGGCAATGACGTTCCCCAAGCGGTAATGATCTTTTAACGAAAGGCCGGATAAGCCTACACGGATCACCTTATAATCCTGCCAATATTGCCTGAGGAAATACAGGGGGATCAGGGTGGCATGATCCAGTTCCGGGCGACGTTCTCCTTTTGTTCCCGCCGGAAGATTTTCTTTTTCTGCCAAAGACGCAATGGTCCGGACTAATTCCTGATCGTACGCGCAGGAAATTTTCACCTGCGGCGCGCCAAATTCAGCGAACGTACCGCTGGCTGCTTCGCCGGGTGAAAGGTGAAAATAATCGGCGTACAGCATGGTATGGGGACTGGAAATAATCACCGTATCCGGCTGTAAAGCAGCTAATTGTTGCAGGGCCGTTTTACAGGCGTCAATCGTGTTCTGAATAGCTTTTTCATGGCCTCGTCCGACTTCCGGAATGATCAGGGGCGGATGGGGGATGAGGGCGGCACCGAGAATAGACATAACGGACAGCTCCTTTCGCGATAAATTGACAATCACAGACAGGCTTGTTAAGATAATTTTATAATAAGGTGGTGCAAAAATGAAGGGGCAATCGGATATGGATAACCGACCGCAAGAGCAGGCTGTCAAAGAAATTGACACGGCGACGATCAATTTGTCTGCGGCGTCGACAGGCGCGCCGGTCAATCGTCGGACAGGAAAAAAGAATACGGTTGTGGCCGGGCAGATCGTAAGGTTAAAACTGGCCTTGTTCTTTTTATTGCCTCTGATCACGGTTTCTTTGTGGACGGAAGGTTCGTTCTGGCTGAATAGATGGGGTCTGCGCAGCGCACTCCTGAATCTGCCGGGTGCCTGGGCGCCTGTAAATCTGCGCGGCTTACTGCAATTTTTTTTGTTGCTGCCTGTTTTATATGCGGCCCGGCAATTTTTTGCGCAGGCGTTGGCAGATTTGCAAGAGCGAGTGCCGTCGCCGGAGGTGCTGTTGCTTTTGAGCAGCTTCTTTTCTGTTGCCGGGGGACTTTATACTACGGCGCGGCTGCTGCAGGGGCAGCCGTATGAAAGTTTGCCGCCCTTGTTTTTTGCCTATACCGGCCTTTGTCTTACGTTGGCCCTGGTCAGTGTGTATCTGGATCGCTGGAGCAAGGCGCCGTTGCCGGAGCTGCGGGATTACCCTGCTATGATCCTGGTCAGCGGCAGCATCCTCTTAACGATTGTGGCCTGTCTCAGCTTTTTTTATACAAAGAACCATTCGTTCCCTATCTGGCAGATCGCCGTTTCTATCTTTGTCTGCGGCTGTCCGGCCGGTTTGATGCTGGCCGCCAGTCTGGCGTCCTTTGCCACGGTGGAGAAAGCGTCCGCGGCGAAAATCTTGTTGCGGGATGGGAGTATCTTAGGGGACGCGTATAAAACCACATTGGTAATTTTTGATAAAACAGGTACGCTGACAGTCGGTCAACCGGCCTTGACTGATATCCATGTGTTTAACAACGGATCGGAGTCCGGTTTACTGAGTTTAGCGGCGGCGATGCTGCAGGACAGCGATCTGCCGGAAGCAAAGGCGGTACGGGAGGCTGCCGAAGGCTGTCAGCTGCCGCGTTGTACGGAACGGGTCTCTGCGCCGGAAGGCTGGCATACCGCTCGTTGTTTTAATGAAAATATCCGCCTGGGAACGTTGGATTTTATCCGCCGGTTTGCTTTGATCCCTGCGGAAACGGCGCCGTATGTAGAACGCCTTTCCGATGCCGGAAAGACGATCTGGTATCTGGCTGTAGGGCGGACCCTGTATGCGATCTTCGGCTTTTCCGATGAACTGCGGCAGGAAACGCAGGAAGCCATGCGTAAATTAAAAGAAATGAAAATTGAAACGGCCGTGATGACGGGAGATAATAAACGGGCCGGTTTGTATCTGGGCAAGCTGGCCGGCGCGGATCGGGTGGCCGCCGAGTTATTGCCTACGCATAAGGCCCAGCTGGTAGAAACGTTCCGGCAGGGAGGCCATAAGGTGGCCGTAGTAGGCGACGGTGATAACGATGCGCCGGCCATGGATCAGGCCAATATCGGCATTGCGGTGGGCAGCGGGACCAAAGCCGTTTGGAAAGCGGCGCAAGTTGTGTTGACGGATAATGACCTGCGTAACGTAGCGCAAGTTTTTCGGTTAAGCCGAGCCTGCAGGGAAACCGCTTCCCGTAATCTTAAAATCACGATCGGCTGTAATTTGGTTTTGCTGCCGTTGGCTCTGGGTATTTCCGCCATCGGGGGAGGCCCCTTGCTGGCAGACTGGATGCTGCTGGGCGTGACCGTCCTTTCTTTGTTGGGCTTGTCGATCAGCACCTGGCAACTGAAAAAGAGCAAGATATGATGCAAGTTCTTGCAGACGCTGTTTCCGGACAGCGTCTGTTTTTGCGTTAGTTGTTCTTTTTGGGAAACACATTTGTGATGATGGTATTCATGAAATTTTCTTCCCAGCGGAGATTGCGGCTGTAACGCCCCCTATTCATTTTTTCCGGCGTGGCTTGTCCGTTTTGCAGGAAGATAAACCCGTTTTGTGTTTGCGGCTGCCACAACAAGCCCCCGATAAAGCCGTAGGCTTCGCCAAAGTGCCCTACCAGATTAAAGTCAGGGCGATCGGGAGCACCTTTCGTAGAACCCTGCCCGCTGAAATACTGGAAGGGCAGGCCGTAGCTTTCGATAGCGTCTTCCTTAATCGTTCCGTTTGGCCGGGACGGATCATACGTCCAAATCGGCGTAGCCATTAATTTTACGGTTTCCGGCTGCAAAACCCGTGCGCCGTTGTAACGACCCTGATTCATCAGCATTTGCAGCATATGGCTTAATTCATCAGGCGAGATCCGCAAGCCGCCCTGGGGTGAGAAAATACCGGCGTTAGTGCCCGGCCGGTAGCTACGTCGTTCGGCACTGCCGGCAAAGGTAAAGGGGCGATCGTCGATCTGGGCATAATAGCGGTCGGCCTGACCGTTGCTTTTGCGATAAATCGTACCCATTTTTTGTAATTCGGTTTTGTCAAAGTCGTCCGGGTTAAAGCTGCCTTTTATATCTAAGGGCTGCAAAACATTCCGGTTCATGTAAGTGTCAAACCGTTGGCCGGTAATTTTTTCTACCATGGTTGCCAGGAGGATGAAATTCAGATTGGAATAACTGAAATATTTCCCCGGTGCTTCCGCTGCTTTGGCCCAGCAATTTGTGGTACTGAAAAATGACCTGGCGGAAGTACGGTAGGGGATATAGGCATACGGATAATCGCGGATGGAAGAGGTGTGAGACAGGAGCATGCGGGGTGTAATCGCTGTATCAGGGTGATGGGGATTGCGCAGCGTAAACCCTAAATAACGTCCGGCGTCAGCGTCCAGATCCAGCTTTTTTGCTTCAACCAGCTGCATGACGGCTGCAGCGGTGAATATTTTGGAGATGGAACCCACGCGGAAACGACTGTCAGAGGTGACCGGCAGATTCCAGTTGGGATTCCGGGGACTGAGAAAGCGATTCCCCATCATATTGCGATAGACTTCTTTTCCGTCTTTGAAAACGATCACCGCCAGTCCCGGGACCCTTTCCCCTGTTCCGCCTATCATGGAGGACAGCTCCGTATTGAGTTTGCGGGTCACGGCGGGAGAAAGGGAGGATTTATAATTTTCCGCCTTATTTTGAATGCTGAAAGGGTGCCCAGGAACCGCAGCCGCAGACCGGGCGGGCGCTGCAAAACCGTTTGTAAGGAACAGGCAGCTGCTTAACAGCAGCACAGAGCTGACGGTGGTCAATGGATTGACATATTTAACGAGAAAAGAACAACGCATAATAACTCCTTCTGAAAGAACACGACATAAGACGATGCTGCCTAATAGTACTGTCGTTATCTTGATTGTAACGCAAAAAGGCCGGGGACAAGTGAACTTTGTTTGAAAAAAGAGGAAGTCGTCCGTCCGGTCAAAAGAAAAGAATCTTTCTGTTAGATTGTTTACAAAATAAATTGATATTCCGGGGAACCTGGTAAAATTCAAAGGACAAAGCGGACTATCATTGACAGGGTGTTCTATTTATTCCTATAATCAATATATTACCTGTATTTACTATTGCGTAATTTTAATTCGGTATTGTAAGAAAACAGGATGGAAGGTGGATCAGAACGTGATCCTGAAGGTGATAAGCAGTAAAGAAGTCTGTATTGAGAAAGTTTAAGGGGGGGATATTATGGCCAAGATCAGACCATTTCGCGGCTTTAGGCCGGTTAGCAATTTGGCGTCAGAAATTGCTTCGCTTCCGTACGATGTGATGGATACGGAAGAAGCCAGAGCGGAGATAGAAACACATCCCGACAGTTTTTTGACAGTGACTAAGTCGGAAGCCGTTTTGCCGAAGGGAACGGAACCGTATGATCCGGAGGTATATGCCAGGGCAAGGGAAAATCTGGAACGCTATGCAAAAGAAGGGAAAATGAAGCAGGATCCGTCTCCTTGTTTCTATATTTATCGCCAAAGGAGGGAGCGCCATATTCAGATCGGCGTGGTAGCTACCGTGGCGGTGGAAGATTATCGGAAAGGCGTGGTAAAACGCCACGAATTGACCCGAACCGATAAGGAAGAAGATCGGGTGCGTCATATCCTGGGTACAAAAGCCCAGACGGGACCGGTTTTTCTGACCTATCATGGCCGCCCGGAAATTGATTCTTATATTCTGAAACTTATGTCTGAGCATACGCCTGCCTTTGATTTTATAGCGGATGACGGAGTGCGTAATACGTTATATGTCATTGAAAATCCGTTGGAAGTACAGGAGTTGACTAAACTCTTTGCGCCGGTGGAACGGTTTTACATTGCCGATGGGCACCATCGCTGCGCCGGGGCGATGCGGGTCGCGGCAACGCTGGAAAAAGAGGGCGGGAAAAATGATCCCGGGGCAGAATATAAATATTTTCAGGCGGTAATTTTTCCTGACCATATGATGAATATTCTTGATTATAATCGAGTGGTCAAAGATTTGGCCGGCTATAACACGGAAGAATTTTTGCAGGCGGTGGAAGAAAAGTTTACCGTAAAACCCGTGGAAAAAGCGTACCGGCCTCAAACGAGCCATTCCTTCGGTATGTATCTGAAAGGGCAGTGGTATGCCTTGACCGCCAGGGAAGGAACCTTTGCGGCGCAGGATGCGATTGCCTCCCTGGATGTTTCTATTTTGCAGGCTAACATTTTGACGCCGTTGCTTAAGATCGGCGATCCGAGAACAGACAAACGCATTGGCTTTGTTGGTGGCGTGCGTGGTTTGTCAGAATTGGAAAAACGTGTCAATAACGGCAGCTATGCTGTGGCGTTTGCCATGTTCCCTACCCGGATGGAAGAGGTGATGGCTGCGGCAGATGCGGATCAGATCATGCCGCCCAAGTCCACCTGGTTTGAGCCGAAGCTCCGGGATGGAATCGTCGTTCACCTTTTGGAAGATTTATGAGGAAAGTAGTGCTGTTTGCCTGGTTGTCTGCCTGAATAAAATAAGAGGAAAATAAGAGAATTAAAACTGTTTCCTGCATATATATGCGGTAGGGGAGGGGAGTTCCTTAATGGAAGAACGGATCTTTAATTTTAATGCGGGCCCTGCAGCGTTGCCTTTAGAGGTCTTGCAGGAAGTACAGGCCGAATTATTAAATTTTAACCATACGGGTATGTCAATTTTAGAAATCAGTCACCGCAGTCCTGCGTTCGAGGCGGTGCTGACCGAAACAAAGGCGGATATTCGGGAACTGCTGGACTTGCCCGATGCATACGAGATATTTTTTATGGGGGGCGGCGGTACCCTTCAGTTTAGCTGTGTGCCGTATAATTTCCTGACGGCGGGTAAAGTGGCTGCTTATGCGGATACAGGCTCTTTTGCCGATAAAGCCTTTGAAGAAGCGGAAAAGGCAGGGCAGGCTGTAAAAGTGTTCAGCTCTAAGGAATCCCGCTATGATCGGGTGCCTCGCCCGGAAGAAATCCACTTGCCGGAAAACTGTGCTTATCTGCATATTACAGGCAATAATACCATAGAGGGAACGGAGTACTTTGCCTATCCGGAAACCGGCTCTGTGCCGCTTATCGCCGACATGTCTTCCGAGATCCTTTCCCGTCCTTTCCCGGTAGAAAAATTCTCGCTGATTTACGGCGGCGCTCAGAAGAATATCGGGCCGGCCGGTGTTGTGTTGGTCATTGCCCGCAGGGATTTTGTTGCCGGCAGAAGCAAAAAGCTGCCGGTGATGCTGAATTATGAAACCATCATGAAGAAAGATTCTATGTATAATACGCCGCCTGTCTTTGCTATTTATATCGTAGGAAAAGTGGCAAAATGGCTGAAAAAACAGGGCGGCTTAGCGGTCATGGAAAAAATCAACCGGGAGAAAGCGGCGTTGTTGTACGGAATGCTGGATGCTCATCCGGATTTTTATCGGGGGCGTGCGGACAAAGCCAGTCGTTCCATTATGAATGTAACTTTTAATCTGCCGACGGCGGAACTGGAAGCAAAGTTTGTGGCAGAGGGGAAAACACGGGGACTGGGCGGTCTGAAAGGGCACCGCAGCGTCGGCGGCATCCGCGCTTCGATTTATAATGCCATGCCCCTGGAAGGCTGCGAGGCTTTAGCGCAGTTTATGGAGCAGTTTTATCAGGCAAATCACACGGAAAAATAAAAAGGATGACAAGATTCAAGGGAAGGTGTGACTATCGTTGTTCAAACAACTGATATGTAAAACATTGCCTACGGCTATGTGTCACGGGAGCTGTCTGGCTTCATTGCCGGACGGCCGTTTGTTGTGCGTATGGTTCGGCGGAAGTAAGGAAGGCGCGGCTGATACGGAAATTTATTCGTCGCTCGGAACGCCGGTCTTTCGAAAACGGTCTCTCACCCCGGAGGATGTGAAAGGTAAAGGGCTGTATGACGGAAAAGGGCAGATCGAGCTGGACGTGACCTGTCAGTGGTCTGATCCCGTATGCCTGACGCAGATGCCGGAAGCCTGCTGGAACCCGGTATTGTTGGTTTATCAGAATAAAGTCTGCCTGTTTTTTAAAACCGGCGATCGTATCGCGGACTGGCAGACTTTTGTCATGACCAGCCCGACAGATCCTGTGTACTGGAGTGCTCCCCGGGAACTGGTGCCGCAGGACAGGAACGGTGGACGCGGCCCGGTACGTACGAAGCCGATCATTCTTCCTTCCGGACGTATTTGCGCAGGCGGCAGCGTGGAGCGAGGCGACTGGCAAAGTTTTTGTGATTATAGTGATGACGGCGGCAATACCTGGCAGCGGACGGCGCTTCTGGGGCTGAACCTTTTGGCCGAAAATCTGCCTGAAGCCGGCAATCTGCTGCCGGAAGCGCAGCCGGACCAAACCGTACTTCCCCCTTTAAGCCCGCAAAGCTTTAACGGGCGGGGCATTATTCAGCCTGCACTCTGGCAGGAGGCCAACGGCCGGGTCCATATGTATATGCGAAGTACGGAAGGATATCTGTACAGCAGCGTTTCGGAAGATGATGGAAAACACTGGACAGAAGCGCAGGCCACAGGTCTTTATAATAATAACAGCGGCTTTGATTTACTCCGGATTCCCGGCGGTCGTTTGTTTCTGGCCTGTAATCCGGTTAAAGGGAGCTGGGGACCGCGCACGCCTCTGGCGCTTTTTATGGGCAACGAGGCCGGCAGCCGCTGGGAAATGTTCCTCCGTCTGGAAAAAGCCGCAGGTGAATACAGTTATCCTTCTCTGACCTATACTTTTGCAGGGCTCTGGATATCTTATACATATAACAGGGAAAATATCGCCGTTGCTTTTATTACCTGGCCGGAAATTGCACGTTGTCGTAAGTTCAGGGTGAAATAGATTTTGCGAGATTATGAAAATACAGGTAGTGAACTGGCCTGAAATGTGCTAAAATATACATATCGTAGGCTTTGTCCAGGAGAAAGTAAACAGGCGCTCCGACTTTTGAGGCGCTCTGTTTTGGACAGGCAAAATCGCAGGGGAAGGGAAGTTTGTCCATGAAAAAGATTGTAGCGTTTCTGATGGCAGCAATGATGTCTCTGATGATTGTCGGCTGCGGTGGCGGCGAGAAAAAAGCAGCGTATCCCGGGGACGGAGATATTACCGTGATCATCCCGAAGGCCCCCGGCGGCGGCACGGATACCAGTGCTCGCGGCCTGATCACTTATTTACAGAAGGAATTACCCGGCAGTAAATTTGTACCGGTAAATAAACCGGACGGCGGCGGTATCACCGGTATGGTGGAATTATCCAAAGCAAAACCGGATGGTCATACATTAGGTATGGTAACGGTGGAATTGGCGATGTTTCCGCACCAGGGGAAAGCCACGGTAACGAATAAAGATTTTGTTTCTGTCTGTGCGCCGATTGCGGCACCGGCGGCTTTGATCGTACCCAAAGAGGCGCCGTATAATTCTTTGGCGGAGTTTGTGAAATTTGCCCAGGCAAATCCAGGCAAGATACAAATGGGCAACTCCGGCATCGGTGCGATCTGGCATATTGCCGCGCTGAATTTTGAAAAAGAATTTTCTGTGCAGTTTAAGCATGTGCCTTATCCTAAAGGAAGCGCAGATATCGCCGCGGCTCTGGCCGGGAAACATATCGATGCGACACTGGCAGACCCCAGTGTTTTCAAGAGCCAGGTCGATGCCGGTTCTTTGAAGATATTAGCCGTAATGGCAGATTCTCGCAGCGAATTGTACCCTGATGTACCCACTTTTAAGGAACTGGGACATCCTCTGGCAATTCGTGCCTGGGCAGCCCTGGTCGCTCCGAAAGAAACCCCGAAAGAGAAGCTGGATGTATTGCGTAAAGCGGCGGAAAAGGCTTGCAACAGTAAAGAATTTAAAGATTATTTTAAGAAACAGGGAATCGATCCTACGGCAATCGTAGGCGATGCCTGTGACAAGATGATGGCCGATGATGATGCCATGTATGCAAAATTTTTGAAAAAATAATACCTGACCGGAGCAAGCCGCAGCGTCAGCATCCTGTCGCTACGGCTTCTTCGTGTATGAGGAGTCCTTATGTTTTCGATGCAGTATTGTAATTATGCGGTGACAGCGCTGGGCTTGTGCATTGGCGGCGCTATGGTTGCCGCTGCTTTTCAGTTTCCTGTGGCGCTGACGGAACAAGGCCCGGGGCCCGGTTTTTGGCCGGCTCTTTTAGGCTGTGCTATGATTCTGACAGCTCTGTTGTTGTTGTTTTATACACAGTTAAAAAAAGGGCTTGCAGCCCGGGAGCAAGTGGCGCTGGGAACAGAAGCAAGTCGCCGGGTGTACATGATAATGGGCCTGATCGCCTTGTTTTGTATCTTAATTTTTGTTTTGGGCTTTTATCCCGCCACAGCCTTGCTGATACCTTCTATTATGTACCGGCTGGAATGCCGGGATAAAAAACAGATATTTTTGACAACGCTTGGCGTGACAGTGTTCATTTACGTGGTTTTCGGGCAGCTGTTGCATACCGCATTGCCGTCCTCCATGTTTTTGGAATAGGAGGGGCTATGGCTGATGTTCTTACAGCGCTGGGAATGGTGACCGAGCCTTCCAGCCTTTTGTGTCTGATTTTTGGCGTAGGCGTGGGGATCATGTTTGGCGCCATGCCGGGCCTTTCCGTCAATATGGGCTTGGCGTTGCTTTTGCCGCTGGCATTTGCTTTTAAGGGTATGTCGGGCATTTTAATGCTGTTGGGGATTTATTGCGGCGCTATTTACGGCGGCAGTATCAGCGCCATTTTATTGAAGACGCCGGGAACCCCTGCCAGCGTGGCGACTACATTGGATGGGCATCCCATGGCTACGCAGCTCCATCAGCCCGGCCGGGCGTTGGGGCTTTCGACGACAGCCAGTGCGTTTGGCGGGATTTTCAGTACTCTTTGTCTGATTATCTGCGCGCCTTTGCTGGCCAAAGTGTCTCTGCAATTTTCCAAACCGGAATATTTTGCGCTGGCGGTATTCGGCTTGTCGATTATTACCAGCGTATCTGCCGGGAATGTGATCAAGGGCATCATGGGCGGTATTCTGGGCCTGTTTCTGGCAACGGTTGGCATTGATGCGATGAGCGGGGCGATCCGTTTCACTTTGGATACGACCTATCTGATGGGCGGTGTCAGTTTTATTCCAATCCTGATCGGGGTTTTTGCTTTGTCCCAGGCTTTACAAAGCGTGGAAGACTGTTGGCAAAAATCACAAGTGAAGCAGCAGCTTGCAATTGACCGGACGCTCCCTTCCCCGGCGGATTTAAAGCGCTGTTTTGTAACATTGCTGCGCAGCAGCGCTATCGGTACTTTTATCGGCTGCGTACCGGGTACCGGCGGAGATATTGCAAGTTTTGTCGCCTATGACCAGGCAAAACGCTGGAGCAAATACGGCTCACGTTTTGGCACCGGGGAGCCGGAAGGTATTGTAGCGCCGGAAGCCGGCAATAATGCGGTCAGCGGTGGAGCCTTTATACCGGTATTGACCTTGGGCATACCGGGTGACGGGGCCACGGCCATTATGATGGGTGCATTAATGGTGCAGGGATTGCAGCCCGGTCCCCTGTTATTCAGCGAAAAAGCACCGGATGTATACGCGATTTTCATTGGCCTGCTTTTGGCGAATGTGATTATGGCCTGCATGGGCTATTCTCTGATCCGTTTATTTGTAAAAGTGACGGATGTACCGCAGACCGTGCTGCTTCCGCTGATCATCGTAATGACCTTTGTTGGGACGTATAGTTACGGCAACTCTATGAATGATGTGCTGCTCATGGTTGTCAGCGGCTTTGCCGGCTATATTCTGAATAAGCTGCATTTTTCTATGAGCGCAGTAATTATAGGTATCATTTTAGGCGGCATGGCGGAACAGAATTTTGTCGGCTCTTTGATCATGAGTGATGGAAATCCGACGATTTTCTTTACCCGGCCCATCAGTCTGTTCTTTTTAGCGGCAGCGGCTGTTTCTCTGGCGGCTCCATTTGTTATGAAAAAGAAATGAGTTTGGCTGTAAGCTCTGGCATAAAAAAACTGTACATATCGATAATGATATGTACAGATTCAAAGAAGCGAATGCTTGTGGGAAGATGAAAACAACATGAAGGCGGTGGCATTGTGATGGAGAAGACCAAAATAAAATACGAAGTAGATCATTTTCCCCCTTCCCGCCTGGAGCGGGATCCCGTGACAGGAAATTTCAAGGATGTGGCAGGACGGGTAAGGGAATTATATTCCCGTAATTGTTTTATGATGGATTTTTTTCATGTGAATATTGATGAAGTGCATTGTGGAAGCTGTCAGGTAAGCCTGAAAATTGAGCACGACAAACATGCGAATCACAGGAACGTAGTCCACGGAGGCGTATTAACAGCTTTGTGTGATTCGGTGTTAGGCGTTACCGGCGCTACCGTCGGTGAGAAGGTAGTTACGGTCAGCTTTTCGATGAATTTTGTGCGCAATATCGAGTTTGGTGATACGGCCCGTGTCATCAGCCATATTAAATCCTATCAGGAGAAGTCCATGGTCATTGCGGCCGAAATGTACGATTCGGAAAATCGCCTCATGGCTACCTTATTGGCTACCATGTTTAATATGGGGCGGTTTGAAGGGATCCCCCGGCAATGGTGAAATGGTGACTTATGCTTCTGTCTGCCAGCCTTTGCACAGGTCGACCCAACCTTCGTTGTCGGTATACCTTTCCAGCTCTTCGGGAGTCAGTTCGATTGCGTTGTTATCTTCTCCGGCCGCAGGGAATACGGTGGTAAACCGTTTCATCGAAACATCCAGGTAGATTTTTACGCCTTCTTTTGTACCAAAGGGGCAGACGCCGCCGGGTGTATGGCCGATCAGGGCTTCCACTTCGGCAAAAGGCAGCATATGCGCTTTTACACCAAAAAAGTGTTTATATTTGGCATTGTCAATCTTCGTATCCCCGGCGGTCACGATCAGCAGCGGCCCTTCTTTTCCCATGAAAGACAGCGTTTTGGCGATGCGGGCCGGCTCCGTTCCGGCGGCAATGGCGGCTAATTCTACGGTAGCACTGGAAGTGGCAAAGGTTATGATCTTATGCTCCATATGAAATTGTGACAAATACTTTTTGGCTCGTTCTACAGACATGGCTATCGCTCCTTATCGATCCGTTGCGGATTTGCGTGATTCGTATTACAGTCAAGTCTATGTTATCCGGCGTGACTTGTCAACCGCACGATGGCTGGAAGGAAGCATAAAATAAATTTTCGGAACAATATATATTTGGAAGGAGGAGATGGGAATGGGACCCTTGACAGGCATACGTATATTGGATCTGTCGCGTCTTCTGCCAGGCCCGTTTTGTACCCGTATGCTGGCGGATATGGGGGCAGAGGTAATAAAGATAGAGGAGCCGGTCCGCGGCGATTATGCGCGGGAATTTGTTCCCAGAAGAGGCGATTTTGCCTGCTGGTTCATGGAGGTCAACCGGAACAAAAAAAGTGTAGCGTTGGACTTGAAGCAGGAAAGTGCACGTCGGACTTTTTTTAAGCTGGTTGAAACGGCGGATGTGGTGGTAGAAAGCTTTCGCCCCGGCGTTTTGCAAAAGCTGGGGGTGGATTTTGCTGCCGCGAAACAACGAAATCCTAAAATTGTGTATTGTTCTATAACCGGCTATGGTCCCCAAGGGCCCTTAGTTAATCAGGCAGACCATGATATCGGTTATCAAAGCCTGGCGGGACTGGTGTCGTTGAGCGGAGAGAAAGATGGCAAACCGGCGATTCCGGGAACGTTGCTGGCCGATATGCAGGCTTCCTCCATTGCGGGGATGTCTATTTTAGCCGCTCTGTATCATGCACAAAAAACGGGACAGGGACAGGAGATAAGTATTTCCCTGTTTGATGTGTGTCTGGCGGCAGTGCCCGGTGTCAGCGCCGCTTATTTCGGCAATGGTTTTGTCAGTCAAAGGGGAAATAACTGGCTTAGCGGAGCTTCACCCAATTATAATGTGTATGAAACGCAAGACCGGCGTTATGTTACCCTGGGGTGCCTGGAACAAAAGTTCTGGGATAACCTGTGCGACCTGCTGGAGCGGCCGGACCTCAAACCGATGATCCAGGCGGAAGAAAAGTACGCCTATCTGAAAGAAGAACTGCAGAAAATTTTTAAGACCCGAACCATGCGGGAGTGGGAACAGCTTGCCCGGGGTAAAGACACCTGTCTTGCGCCCGTCTTAAATTATGATGAGGCGCTGGCCGTCAATCAGACATTGACGAATCACATGGTTTTGGAAACAGAGGATCCGGAGCTGGGCAAATATAAGACGATGGGATTTGTGCCGCATTTCTCCGCAACCCCTTGTGAATTGTACCGCAGAGCGCCTCGCTTGGGCGAGCAGACCCAGGAAATACTGGGCGATCTGCCGGAATAAAATACAAATAGGACAATGCATTTAAGTGCGAGTGTGATAGTGGATAAATCGTAATAGTGCATCAGGAAAATGGTGAAAATAAAATACTAAATTGGCAAAAAGAAAACTCCCGTTGGCGGAGGCGTTTCTCCCAGAAGCTTTATTCTGGTCGAGAAATATCTCCAACGACGGGAGTTGTAGTTTACCGTTTTAACCGATACTCACTTTTGGCAAAGTATCTTCCTGCAATACACTTTCCGGAAGAACTTCATTTTTCTTTGTTGCTTTTTTGGCAGTAGTTTTCCCCCGTTTTTTTACGGTAGTTTTTGCCTGCGCAACTGGCTGTATGAGGCTGCCGGGTATGATCGCTTCAACAAAGGCTTTTACTACAGCGGGATCAAAGGCAGTGCCGGTCGCATCATTCAATTCCAACAAAGCTTCCTGATGGTTTTTCTGCCATTGCTGGGTACAGGGGTTGATTACACTGTCATAATAATCCGCTACAGCGATAATGCGGGCGCCCAAGGGGATATTTACGCCTTTAAGCCGCTTGGGATAGCCGGTTCCGTCCCATTTTTCGTGGTGACTGAGAATTAAATCAATAATATTGGCAAATTCATCCATATTCTCCAACATACTGCAGCCCGCTATGCAATGGCGTTTATATTGGGCCAGTTCCCGCGTACTGAGATACGGATATTTATTCAGTACACTGTTAGGTACGCTAAGCAATCCGATATCGTGCATCAGGGCTGCCGTGCGGATGATGCCGATCTCCCTGTGAGAAAGACCCAACTTGGCAGCCACGCAGGCAGAATAATTCGCTACCTGCTGAGCATGCAGATATAAAAAGTCACCTTTTCGTTTTAAAAGCTCCAGAAAAAAGGCGCAGATATCCTGTGTTTTACCGGGAGGCGCAAATTCCAGGTATTGAGGAATGGAAAACATAACATCACGTCCGTACTTCTCGTTCTTATGGTTTGTAAGGCTTCTTACAGTGGTCTGTTTTGACCGTCCGTTCTAATTTCGTACAAATCAGGTAAATACAGTATATGTTTTATCCGGGGGCGCGTCAAGCCTGAACTGACTTTCGCAAACAATAAAACAGTTTGCTGAAAATTTTATAAAAATTTATAAATATAATAAAAAAATGCTTGAAATATTCATTTTTGTGTGCTATAGTAAGTGAACAATAAAAACACCCCGGGTCTGTGGTTGTAAATCGAAGCCAGTTGCAGGCAAAACGATCCACGTAAGCAGTAAAATTTACTGTGAGCACGGTGCAGCTTAGAAGTAAGACCTGCCGTAAATTACGAGAGAAGCAGTAGTGGGGAGCAGACGCTTAGGAGCGAACCTTCCAGCAGGCGAGTGTGGGGGCGAAGACCAGGTCAGCCGAGTGTTTTTATTTTTACTTTTGTTTTTGCGAATGGGGTTTGAATGAGGGGGGAAGAAAATGAAAAAAATTACAAACCTGGTATTGGTGTTAGTGATGGCGGTAGGCTTACTTGCCGCAGGCTGCGGAGGAGAAGAGAAAAAGACAGCTTCCGCGCCTGCTGGCAAAGAAGAACTCATTGTAGGGACGGAGCCTTCTTTTGCGCCGTTCGAATTTCCGGAAAAAGATTCTAAAGAATTTACCGGTTTCGATATGGATCTGATCCGCGTTATTTCAAAAGAGCTGGGTTATAAAAAATGTACCGTCAAGAACATGGGCTTTGATGCATTGATCCCGGCCATCAATTCGGGAAATCTGGATGTGGCCATCGCCGGTTTTACCATCACGGAAGAACGTAAGAAACAGGTGTTGTTTTCTCAGCCTTATTATAAATCCGGTTTAGCGATAGTAGTACGTAAAGAGATTAATGATATTAAAACGTTCGATGATTTGAAGGGCAGAACGCTGGCTGTGCAGCTGGGAACGACCGGGGCCCTTCGTGCGGAAAAGCTGAAAGGACAGGGAACCGCGGTAAAGACCTTTAATACCAGTGATTTAGCCTGTATTGAATTGAAAAATAAAGGAGCTGACGCAGTAATCAGCGATCTTCCGGTTTTGCAGTACTTTCTGAAAAATGGCGGCAGTGAATATGCGAAACTGGCAGGGGAGCCTCTTACGGCAGAAGATTATGGTATCGTAATTTCCAAGAAGAATCCGGAGCTGGCTAAGAATATCGACAAAGCGCTGGATACTTTGAAAAAGAACGGCACTTATGATAAACTGTATGAAAAATGGTTCGGGTCCAAACCGGCCAAATAAATATAGCAGCGAAGCGGAAGCATACAGCTTCCGCTTTACTCACGGTATGCTTCTTTCCGCTAAGGGGGAGATATCGTAAATATAAATCACAAACTATATTGGCAGGAGGCTTATTCGACATGAAAAAAGCATTGGTTGTACTGATGGGTTTATTGATGACAGTTCTGGCCGTGGCGGGCTGCGGCGGTGAAGGGAAAAAGACGGCAGATGCGCCGAAGGTGTTAAAAGTGGGTACGGAACCCACCTTTGCGCCTTTTGAGTTCCAAAAAGAGGGAAGCAAGGACTATGATGGTTTTGACATGGATTTGATCCGCGCCATCGGTAAACAGCTGAATATGAAAGTGGAAATCCAGAACATGGGCTTTGATGCCCTGATTCCTGCGATCAATGCCGGTAATATTGATGTGGCGGCCGCCGGCATGAGCATCACTCCGGAACGTCAGAACGCTGTGGATATGAGCGATCCCTATTATGTATCCGGTCTGGTAGTGGTTGTCAATAAAGATAATATGGACACCAGGAGCATTAAAGACCTGGACAATAAAGCTATTGCAACGCAGATCGGAACTACCGGCGCAGAACGGGCGGGCAAAGTCCCCGGCGCTAAGGTAAAAACTTTTAATACGAATACTGAAGCATTTTTGGAATTAAAAAATAAGGGCGTAGAAGCCGTTATCATCGATAAACCGGTAGCGGAATACTATCTGGTACAAGGGGGACAGAGCACGGCTAAGATCGTGGGGGAAACGCTGGAGGCCGAATCCTACGGTTTCTCGCTGAAAAAAGGCAGCGCCTTAACCAAAGAGATCAATAAAGCGCTGAGCGATCTGAAGAAAAACGGCGAATATGATAAAATTTACAAAAAATGGTTTGGTGACGTGAAAAAATAAGCTGTTCTGATGGTTGAGCCCGCTTTTTGTGGTTCGGGGTTTTACGGCAGGGGCAGGCTCCGGTGTCAAAAGAAAAATAATTAATTACACTAGAAGGATATGGCCGTATGGATTTTAATGTTGAGATTATGAAAAGCGCGTTCCCACTGTTGCTGGCAGGGGCCGGTATTACATTGGAAATCACAGCGCTGAGCGTGGCGTTCGGGATGCTGATCGGGATTATTATCGCTCTGATCCGCCTTTCCCGTTTAAAACCGTTGCGCTGGCTGGGGAATGTGTATGTTGATTTTATTCGTGGAACGCCGCTTTTAGTTCAGATATTTCTGGTTTATTTTGCTCTTCCCGGTTTGATCGGACATCGTGTGGATGCGTTTTTTGCGGCTATTGCCGCCTGTTCCATCAACAGCGGCGCCTATGTAGCGGAAATTTTCCGCGGCGGCATTCAGTCCATCGATATCGGCCAGATGGAAGCGGGACGCAGTTTGGGTATGTCTTGGTGGCAGACGATGCGTTACATTATTCTGCCTCAGGCATTTAAGCGAATCATCCCGCCTTTGGGGAACGAGTTTATTGCAATGCTGAAAGATTCCTCTCTGGTTTCTGTGATCGGATTTGAAGAATTGACACGGCGGGGGCAATTGATCATTGCCCGTACCTATGCCTCTTTTGAGATCTGGATGGCGGTGGCGATCATCTACCTGATCCTTACCTTTACCGTCGCCCGGCTGACAGGATTGCTGGAAAGGAAGTTTGAAACAAAATGAACCCGGAAATGATTAAAATTACAGGCTTAAAAAAAGACTTCGGAGACTTGCAGGTGCTGCGTGGCATTGATCTGTCCATTGCGGAAAAGGAAGTGGTGGTCATCATCGGGCCTTCCGGCAGCGGAAAGTCCACCTTGCTGCGCTGCATCAACTATTTGGAGGAACCTACCGCCGGCGAGATTGTTTTCGATACTATTCCTTTGAATGGAGAAGCGAACATTAACGAAGTGCGTAAAGAAATAGGCATGGTGTTTCAGCGCTTTAATCTGTTTCCCCACATGACGGTTATGGAAAACCTCATTTTGGCGCCGATGAAGGTACGGCATACGTCTAAAAAAGAGGCGGAAGCGCTGGCTTTGTTTTACCTGAAAAAGGTGGGGCTGGAAGAAAAGGCCGACGGTTACCCGGACCAGCTTTCCGGCGGCCAGCAGCAGCGTGTTGCCATTGCCCGTGCTTTGTGTATGAAACCGAAAGCCATGTTGTTTGATGAACCTACCTCCGCGCTGGATCCGGAGATGATCAAAGAGGTATTGGATGTTATGAAGCAGCTGGCGGAGGATGGCATGACCATGGTGGTAGTTACGCATGAGATGGGGTTTGCCAAAGAAGTGGGGGACAGGGTTTTATTTGTGGACGGCGGTTATATCCTGGAAGAGGGTACACCGGAACAGGTCTTTGAACATCCGTCTAACCCGCGTACGCAAAGCTTTCTATCTAAAATATTGTAAGAATATTGTAAGTCACTGGCGTGTAAGTCACTAATGCGCAAGTTGCTAATGGAAGTTTTTGCATCGTCGGATGCAAAATGAACCGGGCTTGTAAAGAGTCCGGTTTTTTATATTAGAAAGATGTAACGTATATTGCAACTATTGATAAAAAAGTGAGGAAAATGAAAAGTTTCAGGTAGAGTAAAGGAAAAATTCCACATCCGTCGAAAATATAGGTAACTGAATAAAGCAAGGGGGTAATAGTATGGCAATTATCGTAAAAGGCAGAAATACGGTAGTATCTCCCGCAGTGAAGGCATATGTGGAGAAAAAAATTGAAAAAGTAACCCGGCAGTTTAAAGCCATCGGAGATATTACGGCAGTGTTGAAGGTGGAAAAAGGCGCTCATATCGCGGAAATTACCGTTCCGGCAAAAGGGATTCTGCTGCGGGCGCAGGAATCTACCAAGGATATGTATTCGTCCATTGACCTGGTCGTAGAAAAGATCGAACGTCAGGTGCATAAATATAAAACCAAATTAATGAAACGGAAATATAATAACTTCCGGGAATTACCTTCCGAAGCTGCGGCACCTGTTCCTGACGAAGAATTTCGCATTATCCGCAGCAAGGTATTTGAAATGCGTCCGATGACGGCGGAAGAAGCGATTTTGCAGATGAACCTGCTGAATCATGATTTCTTCGTTTTTTATGAACCGGAGGCAGGCGGCACCTGCGTGGTATATCGCCGCAAAGACGGAGATTACGGCTTATTGGAGCCAAAACTGAAGTAAGAGGTAAAGATTTTTAATGGGTTATAACTGAACATTGTTTTTGGCATAAGGCGGTGGAAGAACGGAGTTCTGTTCTTCCACCGTTTTTTTACAGATTATTCACAGTCTGCCGCGTCGGAAAGGGGCTTCGTTTTTTGACTTTTAATGTGGTTTCTGTTAAAATTTTAAGTTAGAAAATAATGGAAAATTGTTTCTTCAGCACAAGTTAAGGAGTGATCAGTTTGCTGGAATCGTTGATAAAGAAAATTTTCGGTGACCCGAATGCGAAAGAGTTAAAAAATATTCAACCTCTGGTAGAGAAAATCAATGCATTGGAGCCGGAAATGGAGAAGTTGAGCTCTGCGAATTTGCAGGCGAAAACGCAGGAATTCAAGCTGCGTCTGCAAAAAGGCGAAACGCTGGATCAGCTTCTGCCGGAGGCGTTTGCCGTCGTAAGAGAAGCGGCTAAACGCGTGACAGGTATGCGCCATTATGATGTACAGATGATTGGCGGCGTGGTGCTGCACCGGGGCAAAATCGCGGAAATGCGTACCGGTGAAGGTAAGACGTTAGTGGCTACTCTGCCTGTGTATTTGAATGCGCTGACCGGTAAGGGCGTGCATGTCGTTACCGTGAATGATTATCTGGCGCGCCGTGACAGTGAAGACATGGGCCGGATCTATCGTTTTCTGGGTCTGTCTGTGGGGCTGATCGTCCATGACATGGATTTCCCGGATCGTAAAGCTGCTTACCGGGCTGATATTACCTATGGGACCAACAACGAATTCGGTTTCGACTATTTAAGAGATAATATGGTCGTGGACATGGATCAGATGGTGCAGCGGGAACTGCACTACTGTATCGTGGACGAAGTGGACTCGATTCTGGTGGATGAGGCCAGAACGCCTCTGATCATTTCCGGACCGGGCGAAAAGTCTGCCGACTTATATAAAGTGATCGCCCATATTGTAAGCAACATGAAAGAGGGCGAGGATTATACCGTTGACGAAAAACAAAAACAGGTGGCTCCTACGGAAGTAGGGATTGCCAAGGCCGAAAAAATGCTGGGTGTGGACAATCTGTACGATACCGAGCACGGCGTTGATTTTTCCCATCACATTATGTGCGCTATCAAAGCCAAGGCATTGATGATTCGCGACCGTGATTACGTGGTAAAAGACGGGGAAGTCATCATTGTCGACGAATTTACCGGGCGCTTAATGTACGGGCGCCGTTTCTCTGAAGGCCTGCATCAGGCTATCGAAGCGAAAGAAGGCGTACAGGTGCAGCGTGAAAGCCAGACCCTGGCCACGATTACTTTCCAGAATTATTTCCGTATGTATGAAAAGCTGGCGGGCATGACGGGTACGGCGAAAACGGAGGAACAGGAGTTCCAGAAAATCTACGGTCTGGATGTTATCGTGATCCCCACGAATAAGCCCATGATCCGTACCGATTTCCCGGACGTGATTTATAAAACCCGGGCGGCTAAATATCGGGCCGTTGTAAAGGAAATCGTGGAGTTGCATAAAGCGGGGCGGCCGGTCCTGGTCGGCACTACTTCCATTACCCAGTCCGAAGAGTTGAGCAGTATGCTGAAAAAGCAGGGTGTGCCGCATAATGTGCTGAACGCGAAGTATCACGAAAAGGAAGCGCTGATCGTAGCGGACGCAGGGCAACCTGGACAGGTCACCATCGCGACCAATATGGCCGGCCGCGGCACCGACATTGTGTTAGGCGAAGGTGTGGCGGCTTTGGGCGGTTTGCATATTTTAGGTACGGAACGGCACGAAAGCCGCCGTATCGATAACCAGCTGCGCGGGCGCTGCGCCCGTCAGGGGGATCCCGGTTCTTCCCGGTTCTATCTATCTTTGGAAGACGATTTAATGCGTCTTTTCGGTTCCGATAACATTAAAGGCATGATGGATAAACTGGGCATGGACGAAGACGAGCCCATTGAAAATAAACTGGTGACCCGTTCTATTGAAAATGCGCAGAAGAAAGTGGAAGAACGCAACTTCAACATTCGTAAACAAGTGCTGCAATATGACGATGTGATGAACCAGCAGCGCGAAGTAATTTATAAAGAACGGCGTAAGGTCCTGGAACAGGCGGATCTGCGGGAGACTGTTATGGAATTTACCCATAAGACCGTGGATCGCGCTTTAACCATGTATTGCCCGCCGGAAGCCTATTCGGAAGACTGGGATCTGAAAAACCTGGTAAAATATTGTGAGGAATTCTTTGCCCCGTTCGGCGAGCTGAAAGAAGAAAATCTGGCGGATTTGAGCCGGGAAGAACTGGACGAATATTTGCATAAGCTGGCGGATGATATTTATGCTCAGAGAGAAGCGGATATCAGTCCGGAAATCATGCGGGAGCTGGAAAACCTCGTTATGCTGAAAGTGGTGGACAATCACTGGATGGAACATCTGGACGCAATGGATATGCTGCGTGAAGGCGTGGGGTTGCGTGCCTACGGACAGAAAGATCCGCTGGTGGAATACAAGTTTGAAGCTTTTGATATGTTTGAGGCCATGATCGAAGCCATTGAGGACGACGTGGTGAAATACATGTACCGGGTTAACGTGGTGACACAGCCGGAAGCTGCACAGAGCCATCTGGAGAATGCCAGGACCAATAATCCGACGCTCGATTCTCCCGAAGGGGAAGGCGGACAGCAGCCCATCGTCAATGAAGGACCGGAAATCGGGCGCAATGATCCCTGTCCCTGCGGCAGTGGGAAAAAATATAAAAATTGCTGCGGCAAAGATAAATAAAGAACCGGAATAAGCAATAGGGAACCTGAATAACCAGTAAAGGATCCAATAACCGATAGAAAGACAAAATAACCAGTAAAGGACGTGAAAGAGTTGCTGCTTGAAGAATACAGACCGGAAATCGTCAACCTCAAGAAAAAACTGGACGAAATGAGGGGATCTCTTTGACATCCCCAGCAAAGAAGAAAAAATAGGGGAACTGGAACACTTGATGGGGAGTCCTGATTTTTGGGATAATCCGGCCAGGGCTTCCGCTACATCCAAAGAAGTGGATGCGCTTAAGTCGGAAGTAGAAGAATATGATACATTAGCAACCGATCTGGATGATCTGGAAGTATTGCAGGAGATGGCAGCAGAAGCACAGGATGCGTCTTTGATCCCGGAGCTGGATGAGCTGTTGGAGAAAGTCAGAGAAGGGGTGCAGCACCTGGAGTTGGGAATGCTGCTCTCGGAAGAATACGACGCCAATAATGCTATCCTGACCCTGCATGCCGGTGCCGGCGGTACCGAAGCGCAGGACTGGACGTCGATGTTGCTGCGCATGTTTACCCGTTTTGCGGAACGCAATGGGTATCAGGTAGAAATGCTGGATTATCTGGCCGGGGATGAAGCCGGTGTGAAAAGCGTGACGCTCCAAATCAACGGGCACAATGCGTATGGCTTTTTCCGCAGCGAAAAAGGCGTGCACCGTCTGGTGCGGATCTCGCCTTTTGATGCGAACGCGCGTCGTCATACTTCTTTTTCCGCTGTGGACGTTATGCCGGAACTGGATGATACCGTCAATGTAGATATCAATATGGAAGACGTTCGTGTGGACCTGTACCGTGCCAGCGGCGCCGGTGGTCAGCACGTCAATAAAACCTCTTCGGCTGTACGTATGACCCATATTCCGACGGGTATTGTAGTACAGTGTCAAAATGAACGCAGTCAGCTGCAAAATAAAGAAAAAGCGCTGCAGTTATTGCGGGGCAAGTTGTATGCTTTTGAAAAGGCAAAGCAGGATGCGAAGATCAGCGATCTGGCCGGGGATTATCAGGCAATCGAGTGGGGCAGTCAGATCCGGTCCTACGTATTCCAACCCTATACTATGGTGAAGGATCATCGTACTTCTTATGAAACCGCGAATGTTGACGGGGTCATGGACGGTGATCTGCGCTCTTTTGTAGAAGCGTATCTGCGTCAGGAATATGAAAATAAAAGACTGGCAGCTAAGCAGATTTGATTCTGCTTAGCTGTGTTTCTGATAAGTCCTTAAAATTTTAAGCTGTGGGATGCGACCAATGAAGATACAAGAATGGCAGGAACATTATAATCCTATATTGGCGGGTTTGATCCTGGTGGCTTTCTGTGCTGCTTTGTGGCTGGTGCAGCTGCGGTACCAGATTGAAAAACAGAATGATACAGTGGAGCAGGCCTTGGATTACCAGGGTATTATGCTGCTGGCCCAACGCGAGGGCGCCGAACCGGCTACTTTGTTGCAGCAGTTTAAAGAGGCCGGTGTGACTACCCTGGTCGTGTATGATGCCACCCTGGAACGTCTGGACCGGGAAGGCTATATCCGGGCAGTGCCGGGTGACGTCTTGCAAAAAGCGTCTGCCGGAACACGCCAGGGGGTGTTTGATCGCCTGCTGACGACAGGTCAGATAAATCCGGATGCAGTCTATGTGTCTCTCGGAAAAGACAAGGTGACCTGGGAAGAAGTTAAAGAAGACCTGCTACTGCGTTATGGCCCGGAGAGAGTGAAAGAGGTGGGCCGATATCCGGAAATATGGGAAGTAAAAGGTGACAGCCGTGTGCTTCTGGATCCGGATTATCGTTCCAAAACGCCATTGATGCAGGCGCCGTTAGGACTTTCTTCGGCTGAGCTTCGTGAGGTAAGAGATGCCGGCTTTAAAGTGGCCGTGCGTCCACAAAATTATCTGCCCTATTCCCAAAAAGGGGTGGACAGTATTTTCCGCCGGCTCGAGCAGTCAGGCGCGCAGGTGACTACCTATATACCTTGCGGAACCGATGTGATCGGTTTTCCCGGCGATATTTCCTATATGGGGAAAAAATTACAGGAGAAAAATATTCGCCTCGGCTTATTAGAACATAGTACCCAGTTGCAATTTGCTAAATTTACGGGGTTGGATACGTTGCTACGCAGTGTGGAAAACAATGCGGTACGGGTCTTAAATATCGATGCGCTGGAAAATAGTAAACTGACGATGCCGGAGGCGTTGCATCGCTGGGCCCTGGCTGATGAAGAACGGAACATCCGTTTTAATTATGTGCGTTTGTTTTTAAAACCGCAGGACGGGGTCGATATTATTGACCTGAACCTGAGCTATATGCGCCGAATCACGGAGAGTGTGAAAGCACGCGGTTATACGATCGGTACAGCGACTGTGTTTCAGGCTCCGCTCCGGGAAACAAAACAGCAGAAAAATGGCAACCCTGCCTACGGCGGTGACTATTATCCTGCTCGTATCGCCCTGTTTTTAACGGCTCTGGGAGCCTGGGCTGCGTTAGGACTGTATGGAGCTTTGCTCTTTAAGTCATTTCGGGGCTTCTGGCAGTATGGGCTGCTTTTGCTGGGCATGACGGTCACGGCTTTCAGTCTCTTTATGGGCAGAGGGCTGTTGTTGCGTCAGGGACTGGCTTTTCTCTCGGCTGTGTTGTATCCTGTCCTGGCCATGAGCGTGATTTTGTTGCTTTGGGAAGAAATAAAAAATGATAATAGGCCGGTCGGCGGCGTGATTTTTGCTGCGTTGTGGCAACTGGCGTTAGCAGTTGGCCTGTCGTTAGTGGGCGCTACGCTTAATGCGGCGATCATGGGAGATAACCGCTTCTTTTTAGAGGCGGATATTTACCGGGGTGTAAAGCTGACCTTTATTATGCCTGTTTTATTGCTGCTGCTGCTGTTTTTGCGCCGTTATGATATTTTCGGGGGGGAATCTCTGCGTCCGGCAGGGCTCTTTGCCCAGTTTGTCCGGATCTGTAAAGCCAGGGTCACATTGGGGCATATCGTGATTTTAGGTGTCCTTCTCTTTGTTGTCTATATCTTTGTGGGACGCAGCGGTCATACGGGCGGCGTGCCTGTTCCGGCGATTGAGATTAAACTGCGTCAGTTCCTGGAACAGGTAATGTATGCCCGTCCCCGGGAAAAAGAATTTATGATCGGCCATCCGGCCTTTTTCCTGGCGGTGCTGGCCGCTTACCGCAAAGCGCCGAATCTCTGTAAACTGATGCTGGTGCTGGGCGCAGTCATCGGGCAGGGATCGCTAGTACAGACTTTCTGCCATATGCGTACACCGGCGATCATGAGTTATGCCCGCGCGCTGGACGGTTATGCCCTGGGCGCAGTACTGGGCATCTTTGCCGTGTTGCTCATTTCTATTTTATTGCCGGTGGTAAGACCCTGGCTGAGGAGATTTTCCATCGATGAGTAATATTCTGATTTCCGGTTATTATGGCTTTAACAATGCCGGGGATGAAGCCTTGTTGACGGCTATTCTGGCTTCCTTATATGCCATTGAGCCGGAGGCTGACATTACCGTAATTTCCGGAAATCCTTCAGAAACGACAACTAAACATCGGGTAAAGTCTTTATTTCGTTTTGATGCAGGGAAGATTCTGTCTGCCCTTGGCCGTGCCGATCTTTTGATCAGCGGCGGCGGCAGTTTGCTGCAGGATGTGACCAGCAAGCGCAGCCTGGCCTACTATCTTTCGATTATTGCCCTGGCGAAGCTTCGAGGGAAAAAAGTGATGCTTTTTGCTCAGGGTATCGGCCCCATACACAGTGGCTTTATGCGTTTTTTGACTCGCGTTATCTGCCGGCAAGCGGATGTGATTACGGTGCGGGACCGGGAATCTGCGGAAGAGCTGGTGCGTTTGGGTCTGCAACGGGAAAAGATCGAGGTGACAGCAGATTCGGTCCTTACTCTGGAACCGGCTTCCAGAGAGGCCGGCGCAGCCATTTTACAGAAGGCGGGGCTCGTGCTGACAGAGCCGATTATAGGCGTGTCAGTGCGGAGCTGGCCGGAGAACCGGAGATGTCTGCAGCAGCTGGCCCTGGGGCTGGCGCGGATCAGCCGCCGTTATGATGCGCAGGTCGTTGTTTTGCCTTTGCAATATCCCATGGATGTGGAGGCCAGCAGGGCCGTCCGTAATTTTATCCCGCCGCTAGCGCAAAAAGTTGTATTGTTGGAAGAAGCGTATCCTACGGAAGTGTTTTTGAGTCTGATCGGTAATTTTGATCTATTGCTGGGCATGCGTTTACATGCATTGATTTTTGCCGCGGTTATGGATGTGCCGCTTTTAGCGATCTCCTATGACCCCAAGGTAGACAGCTTTGTTAAAGCCATCGGGTCGGAACCGGTGGGAACGATAGAGGACCTGTTGGCGGAAAATGTAGCCGCCGCCGCTGGTGCATTGTGGGACAAGGAGCCTGTCGTGCAGCACGAGCGGATCGCAGAAATGCGGACTCTGGCGTTGACCAATGCGGCAAAAGCCTTTGCTTTGCTGCATGAAGAGGACTGACAAAGATAGTTTGCAATTATTTTGCAGAGTTTTAGAACCGTTAGCGTTATAGTTATAAAGAGTACGGTTATATAGGGTAGAGAACCGGTAAGCAGGCGGTTTGCCCTGACTCTCTGGCAAGTAAGGTTTTGAAGGGAGCTTTTTTTTGTGTTAGATCTGGAGAATGTAAGTAAAATATATCCCGGTGGGAACGTGGCGCTGCGGAATATCAGTATCCACATCGATCCGGGCGAGTTTGTCTTTATCGTGGGGCCCAGCGGCGCCGGTAAGTCTACATTCATAAAAATGCTATTTCGGGAAGTGTTGCCTTCTGCCGGCAGCATTCGGATCAATGATGTAGATATATTGAATTTGCAGCCGAAAGAAATACCTTATATGCGGCGGCAGCTGGGGATCATCTTTCAGGATTATCGTTTGTTGCCGGACCGCACCGTCTACGACAATGTGGCTTTTGCCATGCAGGTTATTGAAGCGCCGTATCGTCAAATCAAACGCCGCGTGATGAATGTGCTGGATCTGGTGGGGCTGCGCCGCCGTGCCTATGCGCATCCCAATGAACTTTCCGGCGGCGAACAGCAACGTATCGCTATTGCCCGGGCTATCGTCAACAGTCCGGCTTTGGTGATAGCGGACGAACCTACAGGTAATCTGGACCCGGAAACCAGCAGAGAAATCATGGAGATTTTTCAGGAAATCAACAACAGCGGTACGACAATCATTATGGCGACCCATGATAAACAGATTGTGGATAGTATGAGCAAGCGTGTGATAGCGATTGAAAATGGAGAGATCGTACGCGACGAACTGAACGGAGTATACGGATATGAGTCTGAGCAGTAAGGAATATTTTATCCGTGAAACGGGCAAGTCCATCAAACGTAACGGGGTGATGAGTCTTGCTTCTGTTTCTACGGTAGCGGTATCGCTTCTTGTGCTGGGGATGTTTTTGCTGATGTATCTGAATACGGATAATCTGGCGCAATATCTGGAAAGCCAGGTGGAGATGACCGTATATATGGAAGATACGGCGACAGGAGAAGAGTTAGCCTCCATGCGGAAATCCCTGGTAAAGTTGGAAGGCGTGGTCAAAGTTACGGAGGTAACAAAAGACCAGGCTATGGAACGGTTTAAAAGTCGGTTAGGCGATCAGGCCGGCCTTTTACAAGCATTGGGAAAGGATAACCCGTTCCCTTATTCGTTTGAAATTCAGGTAGATCGTCCGGAACGCATCAGGGAACTGGTGCCTGTGGTCAGCAAGATGCCTAAAGTGGAGACGGCACGCTTTGGTCAGGAAGTAGTGGAACATTTGTTTTCTCTGACCCGGGTTTTGCGGATCGGCGGAGCGATATTAATTTTCTTTTTAGCTCTGGCCACACTTTTTATTATTGTCAATACCATTCGTCTGACTGTGTTTGCCCGGCGACGTGAAGTGATCATCATGAAGTATGTAGGCGCGACGGACTGGTTTATCCGCTGGCCATTCCTTCTGGAAGGAATGGTGCTGGGGATGGGGGGCGCAGTGATCGCTTCCCTGATTGTAGATGGCATCTACGTGAGTCTTATGAGTAAGATTTATACTACGCTGGCCTTTTTCCCGATTTTGCCTTCCTGGCCCACCTTATTGTATGCTGATTTATTTATTCTGATCTGCGGCACCGGCATTGGGGCCTTAGGCAGTTACTTATCGTTGAAAAAATTCCTGCGAGTCTGAGGAGGCCCTATGCAATCGCGAAAGTTAGTAGCTGTATTTCTGACCTGTTGGCTTGTTCTCTTGCAGACGTTCCCCGCACTGGCAGCCAATGAAGAGCTGGAACAGAAGAAAAAAGAGCTGGATTCCGTTCAGCAGAGGATGCAGCAGGCGCAACAGCAACAAGAAAATGCCAGTCAGCAAATCATTTGGGCTAAGGGCGACATTCGGAAAGTGACGGCGCTTCTTGCACAGCTGCAGAAAGATATTGTGGAACTGGAGAAAAGAGCCGATGCCCTGCAAAAGGACATTGATAAAAATCAGGCGCAGCTCAATGTCAAACGGGGAGAGATGGAAGGAAGGCTCAAAATATACCGTGCCCGTCTGCGGCAGATTTATGAAAACGGACAGATCAACTATCTGGACGTGTTGTTAGGCGCCAAAGATTTCGGCGATTTTGCATCCCGCATGTATTTACTGCAGAAAATCGTGCAGAGCGATTTGAATCTGGTGGCTACTGTACGGCGGGAAGCGGACGCGATACAAAAACGGCAGGACCGGTTGGACAGCCAGATGAAGGAGATCCAAAAGGATCGCGCTGACCTGGAAAAGAAAAAAGCAGATGCGGAGCAGATGAAAGAACAGCGGGCGCGGCTTTTGTATAAGGCAGAAGAAGAAAAACGCAAGGCCGGGGAAGAGTATGACCGTATGCTGGCCATTTCTGATAATATCAAAGCGTTGCTGCAAAGTCTGGAAAGTTCATCCAGCATGCCGTCCAACGGTGGCAACGGCTCCTTTATCTGGCCCTGTTCCGGACCGATTACATCGTATTATGGCTGGCGTACCCATCCTATCTTTGGTACACGGCGGTATCATTCCGGTCTTGATATCGGTGTGGATACCGGGACGCCGATTCATGCGGCTGCCAACGGCGTGATCATTTATTCCGGCTGGATGGGCGGCTATGGCTATGCGATTATGATCGATCATGGCGGCGGTCTGACAACGATTTATGGACATAATTCCCGTCTGGCGGTAAGTGAAGGACAACATGTGACGCAAGGACAGGTGGTGGCCTATGCCGGCAGTACCGGCTATTCTACCGGACCTCATTGCCACTTTGAAGTGCGTCTGCATGGCGAGGTGGTCAGTCCCTTAAATTATTTGCCGTAACATATAGAGTACGGCGGAGGATACAACGTGTTTAAAAAACGATTCAGTATAGCAGGTTTATTTTTGGCTGTAGTGATCAGTGTAGGACTTACCTGCTTCGGCATGGTATGGGCGCTGCAAAGTATCACCCATAACGCCGGCGGCACACTGCAGCTCTTTTATACTGTAGGAAAAATACACAGCAGTTTTGTAGGAGAATACGATGATACAAAGCTGATGGAAGGGGCTATGCAGGGTCTGGTGAAAACACTGGATGACCCTTATTCGGAATACTTGAATGAAGAGGCCTTTGCCCGCCTGAATGAAGTGACCGACGGAACGTTTGGCGGCATTGGCGTAGTCCTGGGACAAAAAGATAAAGAGTTGATCGTCATCGCGCCGATGGAAGGCTCGCCCGGAGCAAAAGCGGGAATCAAAGCGGGCGATAAGGTGTTGAAAGTAGACGGGAAGGAAACCAGGGACCGCAGCCTGGAAGAAGTTGTGAGTACCATCCGCGGGAAGAAAGGGACTTCCGTTGAGCTGGTATTGAAGCGTGCCAACGGCGAAGAATATACGGTTACGATCGTCCGGGATGATATCAAGATTGAATCGGTGGCGGGGAAAATGTTGCCGGACAGCAAGATTGGTTATATACGTCTTTCGGTGTTTAACGACAATACCGGTCAGGAGTTTCAGGAGACCTACGAGAAGCTGGAAAAAGAAGGGATGCAGGCGATCCTGTTGGATCTGCGGCAAAACCCCGGCGGTTTATTGGATGAGAGCGTGAAAGTCGCCAACTACCTGGTTCCCAAAGGCCCGGTGGTTTCCATCACCAATAAAAATAACAAGACCCAGGTGTTGACTTCTCAGTTGGAAAAAGTAAAGTATCCCCTGGCGGTGTTGGTGGATCATGGCAGTGCCAGCGCTTCGGAAATTTTAGCGGGAGCTGTTCAGGATACAAAAGCCGGGAAACTGTTTGGTGTAAAGACCTATGGTAAGGGCGTGGTGCAGACAATCTATCATATTACGCCTGTCACCGGTTTAAAACTGACAACGGCGAAATACTATACGCCTTCCGGCCGCTCCATTGATAAAGTGGGGATTGAACCGGATGTGGAGATTGCTTTGCCGGAACAGGCTACGGAAGATGTGCAGCTGAAAAAGGCGGAAAGCTATTTACAGGAAGAACTGGCCAAAACGAAATAACAAATAAAGGAAGAGAATAAAAAGGCTCTGCGGCCAATGAAAAGTTCATTGGATGCAGGGCCTTTTGTATTATGCTTTTATCGTGAAATAGCTCGTCAGACTCCGGTCCCGTCAAAACAGGGGATGAAGTCGCAGCTGTCCGCGCCTTCTTCCTGCACGAACCCGTCTTCAATTCCGCTGGCAAACAGATACTCTTCCGCTTCTTTGTATTCTTCCGGAGTGAGTTTGCGATTGATTTCGGGATACTGATCCACGCGCCCGCAGGGCACGTACTGCCGCATAAGGCTGAACATCACTTCCCCCGGCTTAAAGGTCCGGGCCACCCAGTCGATCACGCCCTTCGTATTTTCCATGTAACCGGGCAGTACCAGGTGGCGGATGATTACGCCGCTTTCCATGATACCCTCTTCGTTCAGTTTATAAGGCCCGGTCTGCCGGAACATTTCTAAAATGGCTTCTCGCGCAATACGCCAGTAATCATAGGCATTACTGTATTTCAAGGCCAATGTATCATCGCTGTATTTTAAGTCGGGCAGCCAGATTTGAATTTTTCCGGCAAAGCTGCGTAAAGTGTCCTGTGCTTCAAACCCGCTGGTGTTGTACACTACGGGTACCGGCAGTTTTTCATCCAGACTTTGCAGAATGGAGTAAGCAAAGTGTGTCGGGGTCACTAAATCAATATTATGAACCCCCTGGGCAATCAGTTCCCGATAAATTTCTTTGAGCCTTGCTACGGAGATTTCCTGCCCCTTATTTTCACAACTGATGTCATAGTTCTGGCAGTAACAGCAATGTAGGTTGCAACCGGTAAAGAAGACCGCCCCGGCGCCTTTCGTTCCGCTCAGACAGGGTTCTTCCCACATATGGACCCCCGCCCGTGAAACCATAGGCAAAATACCTGTTCCGCAGCAACCACAGATACCTTCCTTGTCTTTGATGCTGTTGGGGCGGTCTACGCCACAACGGTGAGGACAAACGTAACATAACATTTCTGAAGACTCCTTTTCTTTTGTTAGATGTCAAACCGCAGTATTTTTATTTTTAATTAAAAATAGATTTTTTATTCCTTTATTACAAGCTTGTATAAAGCATGAGTGTTGTAAATGGTATGATTTATTTAATTTTATCACATACAACGAAAGGAAGACAGAAAAAATCCGTAAAAAGAACTACAATATGGTATAATAAATACAAATAATAAAGAGAGTAACATATTACATCAAGGAGGAATAATTATGCACGAGTTGTCATTAAAATATGGCTGTAATCCCAATCAGAAGGCGGCCCGGGTGTATATGGGAAACGGCGGCGCAGACTTGCCGTTCACTGTATTAAATGGACGCCCCGGCTTTATTAATCTTTTAGATGCGTTGAACAGCTGGCAGCTGGTAAAAGAATTAAAAGAGGCCACAGGTCTTCCGGCGGCGGCTTCTTTTAAGCATGTCAGCCCGGCCGGAGCGGCGATTGCCACGGAATTAAGCGATACCTTGAAAAAGATTTATTTTGTGGATGATCTGCAGTTATCACCGTTGGCTTCCGCTTACGCGGCAGCCCGGGGAGCGGACAGGATGTCTTCTTACGGGGACTTTGCCGCATTGTCGGACGTGTGCGATAAGGAAACGGCATTGCTGCTGCAGCGGGAGGTTTCTGACGGGGTCATTGCGCCCGGTTACACAGAAGAAGCGTTGGCAATTCTGAAAACAAAACGCAAAGGTTCCTATCTGGTGCTGCAGATCGATCCGGCGTATGTGCCGGAAGAGCAGGAAGTGAAACAGGTCTTTGGCGTTACCTTTGAGCAGTCCCGTAATAATGCTAAAATTACGAAAGAACTTCTGGCCGAACGTCCTACCCAAAATAAAGAAATTCCGGAAACGGCGGTCAGAGACTTGTTGCTTGCTCTGATTGTGTTAAAATACACCCAGTCCAATTCCGTCTGCTATGTCAAAGACGGCAAAACCATCGGGGTGGGAGCCGGACAGCAATCCCGTATTCATTGCACCCGATTGGCGGGGAATAAGGCGGATATCTGGTGGCAGAGACAGAATCCCAAAGTGATGGCTTTGCCTTTTAAAGATTCGATTCGCCGCCCGGACCGAGATAACACCATTGATGTTTATATTTCTGAGGACTATGAGGATGTGCTGGCAGAAGGCATCTGGCAACAATTCTTTACAGAAAAACCGGAGCCTTTGACGAAGGAAGAAAAAGCAGCCTGGGCGGCCAAATTAAGCGGAGTTTCTCTGGGCAGCGATGCCTTCTTTCCCTTTGGTGACAACATTGAACGGGCCCACCGCAGCGGTGTGCAATATGTAGCGGAAGCAGGCGGATCCATTCGGGATGACCATGTGATTGAAACTGCGGATAAATACGGTATGGCGATTGCCTTTACCCATCTGCGTCTTTTCCATCATTAAGCGATGAAACGTACATTTTTTCAGCAGGATACTGTACTGGCCGCCCGTAAACTGTTAGGCTCCCTTTTGGTGCACCGGACTGCGGAAGGTCCTGTCGGGGGCATGATCGTGGAAACGGAGGCCTATGTAGGGGCGATCGATAAGGCCTGCCATGCGCATAAGGGGCGCAGTCCCCGCACGGAAATCATGTTCCATGAGGGCGGTCTGGCGTATATCTATCTGATTTACGGTATGTATTACTGCTTCAATGTGGTGACCGGTCCTGCAGGGGAAGGGAATGCGGTGTTGATCCGGGCGCTGGAACCGGTATTTGGGCTTGACCTGATGCAGCGCCGCCGAAAAACACAGATACTGCAGAACCTGTGCAGCGGACCGGGCCGGGTCTGCCAGGCTTTAGCCATTGACAAAAAAGAGTACGGCATGGATCTGTGCGCAGGGGACAGCCCCTTACAGGTTTTGCCTTACAGACAGTATGCGGATCGTCAGATCATCGCATCTCCCCGTATTAATGTAGACTATGCGGAGGAAGCCACTGCCTGGCCCTGGCGGTTTTCTGTCGCTGCCAATCCGTTTGTTTCAAGATAAGTCATTCTGCTGATGAGAGCCGTGATCCAATAGGAAGCAGGTTTGCTCCATAGATTGTCAGTTTGTGCCCGGAGTATAGAAAAGCTGCAACGTTTCTGATTCATTTGTAACTGATTAAAGAATGTGTAAAAGTAAAAAATATCAGGAGGCGAGTGATATGACTAAACGAATTATTGGTATTGTGTTAGCTGTGGTCGGGTTAGTGTTAGGCTATTCATTGTTGACCAGCACGGAGTTTGAGACTCAGGCGGCCGCGCTGAAAAACGCGGTATATCTGGAAAATGCCAAAATACTTCCTGAAAATGAGGGAAAAGTCGTGATTCTCAAAGGTTCCCTTACCTTACTGGAAGAGGCGAGAGATCCGAAGTTTGGGCTGATTTTTGATTCACCTTACGTCCGCAGGTATGGGGAAGAATACAAAAATCAGGGCAAAGATGGAAAAGTCGATATGCGTTGGGTAATAAATAATTCTTTGGACGGCAAGTTCTTTGGTAAAGTGCGTTTGGGAGATTTTATACTGGAAAATGCATTCTTAATAAATTTACCCAGTGCATCGTATGAAGGTTTTGATCCCGAGATCCTGAGAGAAAAGGAACTGCGTATTGATCAAGATCAGTCCCGTTCTTATATAACAACTGCCAAGAGGAGCTTTTTCGGAGACTATATGGAAAGTCCTATTCGCTATCGTTATACTTACGTTCCTATGGACAGGGTAAGAGAACTTACCATAGTGGGAATTCAAAAAGGTAACAGCCTGGCTTTTTCCCAGGAAGGATTTAGAGGAGAGACTTATACCAAGCTTATGACGAAAGAAGAAGTATTGGGGAAAAGTGCTTCCAATGCAAAGGTCGCCAGTATTTTCGGGTATGTTTGCTGCGCCGCACTGATTGCCGGCGGCGTTTTTCTGGTAATAAGAAAGGGATAGAACAGTTCTTCTTACAAGCTTCTTTTGCCCCTATCTGAGTGAAGAAGGGGTTCGCTCTGTTTGCCAGAGTGCATTTGACCATTGTATTACTGTATAAAAAAAGCTGTGCAAAGTTCGGTTGAGAACCTTATTTTGCTACAGCTTTTTAATATGTTATTGTCTTGAAAGAGGCTGTTTTGCCGTATCGTGAATCGCGTCCAAAGTTTCTTTTCCTGCCGATTTTGTATGACAGTTGATCCTTGTGCGATCGGCAGCTTGTTTCTTTGCTCTTCCGGAAATTTTTATTCCAGCAACAAACGCCGCCCATTTTTTAACGTCACGCCTTGTGCCAGAGAACCGGTGAATTCGGTATTACCTATGTAACCGTATTTCATCATTTCCCGCAATACCAGTCGGGTACGTTTGGCGCAGCCGGCAGGATTCTCATAAGGGTTTAAAGCGCTGGGGGCATTGGGCAGCGCTGCCAGTAAAGCGCTTTCCGGCAGATTCAGAAGAGCGGGTTCTTTGCCGAAATAAGTTTCGGCCGCATCGCGCAGGCCATACGCGCCGGCGCCGAAATAGGTGGAGTTAAAATAAAGCTCCAGAATTTCATCTTTGGTATATTTGTGTTCGATCCACAAGGAAAGAGCGGCTTCTTCTACTTTACGTCCCAGCGTTTGTTCGTTGTTCAGGAACACGTTTTTAACCATCTGCTGTGTCAGTGTGCTGCCGCCCTGCCGGACTTCTCCGGCCTGCAAGTTCACTAAAAAAGCCCGGAAGATACCGGAAATATCCAGTGCGCCATGACTGTAAAATTCGTGATCTTCAATGGCCAACAACGCTTTTCTGGCATGAGGAGGGATTTTGCCTAACGGCAGCCATTCCGGATCGGCGCGCAAGGTTCTGATGGTATCATCTACGTGCCAGACGGTAGAGACTCTGATGAGGACGGAATCCGCTCCCTGTTGGGCTTCTTTGCTCAGCAGCCGGGATTTTTGGGAAGCGGCATCGCTAAAACGGGAAGCTTTATCTTTTATTTCCGCCGCAGAGGGCGTTTTTTCTGCCAACTGGCTGGTCTTTTCTTTCAGCTCATCTACTTTCAGTGTCTTTCCTGCTTCTTTAGCGGTAGCTCTCGCTTTTTCCGTGACCTCTTTTGCTTTGTCGCCGGTCAGATCGATGATGTTATTTACTTTGGGATTCTTCTTAAAATCCTCTGCTGTGCGGGTCAGCACTTCCGGGATCTGCGGCTGGGGGCCCAGTAAATTCCAGCCGATAAAGGCTAAAATAATAAGCAGAGTCAGACCGAGGATCTGCGGTATGCGACCGGTGCTCTTTTTTCTTGCCATAGTTCCTCCCAATCAGTATCACCCATACATATGAAGGCTGATCGACACCATCCGCAAGTTCAGGTGAGGGTCTCGTAGAGCTCATACATAATGGGGACTGAATATTTTAGTGCCGTCATTTTGCCGGCTTTCGGTGATTATACATTGCGGCGTCGTTGCGTTTACGCAACTTTTCTGTTTCTATTGTAGCAAGTTCAGACTGTTTTGGCAAAAGGACCTTTTTTACAGTTACATTCTTTACAAAACAGGCTAAAGATACTGCAGCGTGCCGGGGAATTTCGTTTTTAGTGGGAATTTAAAAGTAAATATGATAAAATATAATACTATCTTCAGCTTTTGATAAGCGGGGTGTAGTTTAAGGGAGGCGAGCAAAGTGCAGGAAAAGAAACAAAAAGGTCTGCAGCACAAGGATCTGTTGAGTATTCATGATTTAACGTCAGAGGAAGTGGAACGGATTCTGACGATGGCGCAGAAGCTGAAACGAATGCAGAAAATCGGTGTACCGCATGAATACTGTAAGGGGAAGACATTGGCCATGTTGTTTTCCAAAGCTTCGACCCGTACCCGTATTTCTTTTGAAACGGGATTTCATCAGCTGGGCGGCCATGCGATCTACCTGAGCGACAAAGATTCTCAGATCGGCAGAGGTGAGCCGATACGGGATACGGCCCGGGTATTATCCCGCATGGTGGACGGTATTATGGTGCGGACTTTTGCCCATGCTTCTGTTGTAGAACTGGCTGCATATGCTTCTATCCCTGTGATTAACGGTTTGACGGATCTGTTACATCCCTGCCAGGCTTTGACGGATCTGCTGACGATTCGGGAACACCGGAAGACATTTAAAGGCTGCAAGCTTGTGTATGTAGGGGATGGCAATAATATGGCTCATTCCCTGATGTACGCCTGTGCCAAGGTGGGTATGAACATGGTCTGCGCCAGTCCCCGGGGCTATCAACCGGACCCTGTGGTGGTTAAACAGGCACAGGAAGACGCTGCGCTGACCGGCTGTACCGTTACGGTGGAAGAAAATATTTTTAAAGCGGCGGAAAACGCTGATGTGCTGTATGCGGATGTCTGGACCAGTATGGGCGAGGAAGCGGAACGGGACGTACGCATGGCGGCATTGCATGAATATCAGATCAACAGCGAATTGTTGAAAGTCGCCCGGGAAGATGCCCTTGTTATGCACTGCCTGCCTGCCCATCGGGGCGAAGAGATTACGGAAGAGGTCCTGGAAGGTCCTCAGTCTGTGGTATGGGATGAGGCCGAAAATCGCCTCCATACGCAAAAAGCGATTATGGCATTGTTAATGAGTGATGTAGAATTATAACCAAGTATAGAGGTCGTATGAAAGCGACGACAGTTGCCGGTGCTGCGGAACAGGTGTAGTTGTAAAGAATGGTACAGGCGCCCTGCATTTATTGAAATCATTTATAATTATTCATAAAAATATGGAAAAATTATCATAAATAACTTGCAATATTTTTTTCACATGCTACAATAAGATTGTTATGAAAGCTAAGCAAAAACGCATAATTAAAAGTTGCAAATGAATGATTATGAATGAGGGGGCTATTTCAATGGCAAAGGTAAAAAAGGAAACGATTAAAAAAGTAGTACTGGCATACAGCGGCGGCCTGGATACGTCGGTGATCATTCCCTGGTTAAAGGATAATTATAATAACTGCGAAGTGATTGCTGTTTGTGCAGACCTGGGGCAGGGAGATGAGTTGGCTCCCGTCCACGATAAGGCTTTAAAATCCGGCGCGCAGAAATGCTATATCCTGGATTTAAAAGAAGACTTTATTACCAATTATGTATGGCCCTGTGTGAAGGCCGGTGCGGTGTACGAAAAGAAATACCTCTTAGGTACGTCATTTGCCCGTCCTCTGATCGCCAAGCATCTGGTGGATATTGCACATAAGGAGGGCGCGGATGCGGTGGCCCACGGCGCTACCGGTAAAGGCAATGATCAGGTGCGCTTTGAATTAAGCGTGAAAGCGCTGGATCCGGATCTGGCGATCATCGCCCCCTGGAGGGAATGGGAACTGCGCTCCCGCGACCAGGAAATCGATTATGCGGCGGCTCACAATATTCCCATCCCGGTATCGCACGGCGATGACTATTCCATGGACCGTAACATGTGGCATCTTTCCCATGAAGGATCGGATCTGGAAGATCCCTGGAATGCACCCCAGGCGAAACTGTTCAAGGTGACCAACACCCCGCAGACAGCGCCTGATAAGGAAGAGTTGCTGGAGCTGGAATTTGAAGCAGGGGTCCCGGTAGCCGTAAACGGCGAAAAACTCAGTCCGGCGGCTTTGGTAGAAAAACTGAATGAAATTGGTATCCGCAACGGCGTGGGCATCAGTGACATCGTAGAGAATCGTCTGGTGGGCATGAAGAGTCGCGGCGTATACGAAACTCCTGCCGGTTCCATCATCTACTATGCGCATAATGAATTGGAAAATCTGTGTCTGGATAAGGATACCTACCATTACAAAGAAGGTCTGGCGATTAAATACGCGGAACTGGTCTATGACGGGAAATGGTTCTGCGCCTTGCGGGAAGCCATGGATGCTTTTGTGAATGAAACACAGAAGACGGTGACCGGTACGGTCCGCCTGAAATTGTATAAAGGCAATATTATCAGCGCCGGGGCGAAATCCCCGTATTCTCTGTACAGCCAGGAATACGTAACCTTCGGGGAAGACGAAGTATATGATCAGAGTGACGCGACCGGCTTCATCAACCTGTTTGGGTTACCGCTGGCGGTGCGGGCTATGATGCAGAAAGGAACCTTGAAATAATGGCCAAATTGTGGGGCGGTCGATTCAGTAAAAATACAAATGAGTTGGTGGACGCATTTAATGCGTCCATTACTTATGATAAGCGCTTGTATAAAGAGGATATCCGCGGCAGCATTGCCCATGCGAAAATGTTGGCAAAATGCGGCATTATTCCTGCAGAAGACGGGGAAAAAATCGTTACGGGTCTGCAGGAAATCCTTGCGGATATAGAAAAGGGAAACTTTGCTTTTGATGTGGCCTTGGAAGATATTCATATGAATGTGGAAGCCCGGCTTACCGAACGTATTGGCGCAGCCGGAGCCCGTCTCCATACCGCCCGGAGCCGCAACGACCAGGTGGCGTTGGATATGCATATGTATATGAAGCGTGAAGTGGCCGAAATTGCGGAGCTCCTGCTGGCTTTTGAACAGGAATTGCTTACGGTGGCGAAGCAGCATGTGAAAACCCTGATGCCCGGCTACACCCATTTACAGCGGGCGCAGCCGATTACCTTCGCGCATCATATGCTGGCCTATTTTCAGATGCTGCAGCGCGATTTCCGCCGTCTTGCCGGCGTCTGGGAAGGGGCGGATCTGATGCCTTTGGGCGCAGGAGCCATTGCCGGTACGACCTTTCCAATCGATCGGTTTTATGTGGCGGAACAGTTGAATTTTGCCCGGGTGTATCCCAATAGTATGGATGCGGTCAGCGATCGGGATTATATACTGGAATTTTTATCGTTTGCTTCCATTCTGATGATGCATATGAGCCGTCTTTCGGAAGAATTATGCTTGTGGAGCAGTACTGAATTCGGCTTTATCGAACTGGACGATGGTTTTGCCACAGGTTCTTCCATGATGCCGCAGAAAAAGAATCCGGATATTTCTGAATTGGTCCGGGGGAAAACAGGCAGAGTATATGGGGAATTGATGGCGCTGCTGACCACCTTAAAAGGCCTTTCGCTGACTTATAATAAAGACTTGCAGGAAGATAAAGAAGGCTTTTTTGATGCCGTGGATACAGTAAAATTCACTTTGCAGGTTTACAAGGATATGATTGCCACCATGACCGTAAAGGAAGAACGTATGCGCCGGGCTGTGGCGAGTGATTTTTCCAATGCCACCGATCTGGCGGATTATCTGGTGAGAAAAGGGCTTCCCTTCCGGCAGGCTCATGCTGTGGTGGGGCAGTGTGTGGCTTTTGCCATTAAAGAAGATAAATTCCTGTTGGATATGACAGTAAAGGAATATAAACAATTCAGCGATTTGTTTGAACCGGATCTGCTGCAGGCATTAGACCCGGAGCATTGCGTCAATGCCCGTGTTTCTTACGGCGCCCCCGGCTATGAACAAAACCTCCGGCAACTGGCCGAAGGCGAAAAGCGGCTGCAGGAACAGGAGCGGCAACTGAAAGCTTATTGGGAAAACCTTTGACCGCTTTACCGTAAATAAAATACGCTATGAAATGCGTCCCGAATCGTTCGTCTGCCAGGACCGGTTTCCTTTTGTCAGGATACACATCCGGCAAGGAGGTATCTGAGGAATAACGGTATTTGGGGCGCATTTTTTGTTTTTTTATCGCATTTCATATAGCGGATTTACAGGGATTTTGTTATAATATATTTTATAGTATTCGTCTGGTAGATAATGTTTTTACTGCCTTAAATCGATTATTTTCTGAGAATGTCACCAAGGGGTGACATTTTTGTGGGCGCATCGTTTTCTCTGCTATATAGGTTTTGTCGTATCGTTGGCTTCAAGTGCAAAAAAGTCAGCCGGGAGAGTTATGTAGTGATTAGCGAAAGATCGGGTGAAGAAATTGCTGGAACAGATCCAGGTGTTAAGCAGAACCATCGGCATTTTGGACGTGATCGATACCGGATTGGTCGCTTATTTTCTCTATCGTATTTATATTATGCTGAAAAATACCAGGGCAGCTGCGCTGGTTAAAGGCCTTTTGGTATTAGCGGTCCTGGTATTGGCCAGTAAATGGCTCAATCTCCATGTGATCAACTGGATTCTGGAAAAAGCCATGACCATGGTGATGGTAGCTTTGCCTGTGGTATTCCAGCCGGAGTTGCGTCGGGCCCTGGAACAGATTGGCCGCGGTCGTCTGTTCCGCAAGACGGGAGAATTGGACGAAGATGAATTGCGGGACATGATTCAGGCGGTTACTCATGCCGCAGTGGTAATGGCACATCGCAGAGTCGGCGCGTTGATCGTGTTTGAACGTTCTGTCGGCTTGGAAGAACGAATCGAAACCGGCGTCAAGATTGATGGGTTGGTGAGCGATAGTTTGTTGTTAAATATTTTTGAAAAAGATACGCCGCTGCATGATGGCGCCGCAATCATCCGCGGTAACCGGATCGTGGCCGCTTCCTGCCTGCTTCCCCTGACAGAGGCGCGGAATCTGAGTCAGGAACTGGGAACACGTCACAGGGCGGCGATTGGCCTTTCGGAGCAATCAGATGCGTTGGTTTTGGTGGTGAGCGAAGAAACAGGGACGGTTTCCATCGCCCGTAACGGAGAAATTTATCGTTATCTCCAGGGTGAAGATGTGAAAGATATGCTGAGGACGGCTCTTGTTATACAGCCTAATGTGACGTTGATGCAGTCGGTGAAAGAGAAAGTGACCTGTTGGCGCAACAAGAACGCCGGTGAGGCGGAATGCCCGTTGCCGGAAGGCACCAAAAGCAAAGAGAAAAAGACAGATAAGCCGGGTGAAAGACCATGAAGAATAAAAATGGAGGAGAACGTGATATTTGGATTGCCCGTATAGCATGTGTTGTGTTGGCCTGTTGCTTATGGCTGTATGTGATGAGTGAACAGAATCCCATTATGGAACGGGACTTTATCGTGGGGCTGAGTCAGCGCAATCTGACCGAAGGCATGTTGGTATTCAATATGCCGGAGAAAGTCAGTGTGCGGGTACGTGGGCCCCGGACTACCTTAGCTAATTTGGCGCCGGACAGTATTGCGGCGCAGGTCAATTTGAATAAACTTACTGTAGGTACGCATACGGTGGTAGTCAGCGCTTCTTTTGCCAAAGGCGAAGTGGTGGAAGTCAGCCCTCGTACGGTGAGCCTGTTTATTGACGTCAGCAAGGAAAAAATTGTTCCGGCTGTAGTTAAGACCCTGGGCAAACCCGCTACCGATGTGGCCGTTGCGAAACAGGTGCTGATTCCTTCCGAAGTGAAAATCCGCGGGGCTGCCACGCGCCTGGACGTGGTAGATAAAATTGTGGTACCCGTGGATGTGGGGGGGCGGAGCGAAGATTTCGCGACAGCCTCGAAGGCTTTGGTGGTAGGGAAAGATGGATTGGATATGCAGGATATTACGGTGGAACCGTCTCAGATTACAGTCCGAACCACCATGACCCACCAGGTCAAAACGGCGGAATTGCCCGTGAAAGCGACGTATAGCGGCGCGTTGCCGCCTGCGTTAAAACTTGCTTCAATTACGACCAATCCCCAAAAAATTACGGTTTCAGGGCCGCCTTCTATTATCGATATGATCAGGGAATTGGAACTGGAACCGGTGGATTTAAGTAAGATGACGAAAAGTACCACGGTTCGCGCCAATGTGAAATTACCGCAAGAGTTAAAAGCGGAGAATTCATTGATTAATGTGCAGGTCAATGTTACTTCAGCGGATATACCGAAAGCAGATTGAGTTTATGGCAAAAATACAGATCAGGGTCAATGATGTGCGTCTCAGCCTGCGAAAAGAACAGACACTGAAAGAGTGTCTGGCGGAAAAACTGAGGATTAAGAAGAATTTGCTGCAAAATGTGCAGGTTCTTCATCGGGGCATCGATGCCAGAAGAAAAAATAATATCTGCCTTCTCTATCATGTGACGGTGGAGATTGATGTAACGGGCTCCTTGCAAAAAAATTTGCTGAACCGTCCGGGCGTTACTGTTTTTGCGCCTGCAGAGCCGGAAGCCCCGGTTTTAGGCGATCTTCCTATGCGTGAACGTCCTGTGGTGATCGGTGCCGGTCCCGCCGGATTGACGGCGGCTCTGGAATTGGCCCGGTACGGGTACAGACCGTTACTTTTGGAGCGGGGCAGAGCGCTGCATAAGCGTGTAGCGGACGTGACTGCCTTTTGGCAAACCGGTCGATTTGATCCCGTTTCCAATGTGCAGTTTGGCATGGGCGGTGCAGGTACTTTTTCGGATGGGAAATTGACTACAAGAGTGAACGATCCGGTCATGATCGATATTTTGCAGTCTTTTGTCAAGGCCGGCGCACCCAAAGAGATTTTGACCGAACATAAACCCCACGTTGGGACGGATAAGCTTCGGGCTATGGTGCAGGGTCTGGCAAAGGAAATCGAATCTCTGGGCGGGGAGATCCGTTGTGAAACCCAAGTGACGGATTTTCTTTTTAAGAATGGAAAGATTACAGGACTGTTGCTGCAGGATGGAACTGTAGTGTCTGCAGAAACGGTGATTTTAGCCTGCGGACACAGCGCCCGGGATACCTACGAGGTCTTGTCTGCCAGAGGCGTGGGGATGGAGGCCAAAGCTTTTGCCATTGGGGTCAGGGTAGAACATCCCCAGTCCCTGATCGACCGGGCGCAATATGGCGACTTTGCCGGACACCCCAGGTTGGGTGTGGCAGACTATGCGCTGGTTTACCATGGAACAGACCCGAAGCGGACGGCGTATTCTTTCTGCATGTGTCCGGGAGGGCAGGTAGTGGCGGCTGCATCCGAGCCGAACGGCGTTGTGGTCAACGGCATGAGTTTGTATCACCGGGACAGCGGCATTGCCAACAGCGCCCTTGTCGTGAATGTGACGCCGCATGACTTCGGCGCCGGTGTATTAGCCGGTGTAGCTTTTCAGAGAAAATATGAGCAGTTGGCGTTTGCGGCAGGGGGCAGTGACTATAGCGCACCGGCGCAAAGCGTGCAGAGCTTTTTGGACAATACCAGGCCGGAATTAGCGGATGCAATGGGACGCTTGCAGGAAGCCGCTCCGAGCGGATTGGCAACCGGTAAAACAACAGGCGTGGTTTTACCTTCTTATCGGCCCGGCGTGTCTGCCTGTGCTCTGGACGATGTATTACCTTCTTATGTGACAGCGACATTGCGTCAAGGCATCCGTTACTTCGGCAGTCGTATTGCGGGGTTTGACGGCCCTGCCGGTATTCTGACCGGGGTGGAAACCAGAACATCGGCTCCGTTGCGGGTCCTGCGGGGTACGGATAAACAAAGCGTTACGCATAAAGGCCTGTATCCTTGCGGAGAGGGCTGTGGTTATGCGGGTGGCATCATGAGCGCCGCCCTGGACGGCTATCATGTGGCCCGGGCCATTATGCAGCTGTATAAACCGTTTTAAGTAAATAAGCAGGGGCGTAAACGGATTTTCTGTTTACGCCCCTGTTCATGTTTAAGGCAATCAGATATAGGCGCCTGAATACAGGCAACAATACTACGCGATTTTATACTTTTATCAGTTGCTTTTGCAGACGCAGCTCGTGTTCTTTCAACAGACAATTATAAACTGCCAGAGCAGAATAACAATCTTCCAGTGCCCGGTGCTCTCTGTCAGTATGCAGGGAATAATATTTCATCAGAGCATCTAAGCCGAATTTACCGCCGGTTTCGGTAGGCAGCATACGCTTGGCGATGCGCTCTGTATCCAGAAAACGCGGCAGGAATAATTTAGTATGGCGAAATCTTCGGCAAGCCATGTTGAGGCTCATGATATCGTTATAACCAATGTCATGTCCCAAGACGATATGGTTTCCCACAAAGGTGAAAAAATCATCCAGTACTTCTTCTAATCCGGGTTTATCCGCCAACATGTCTTCTGTGATTCCCGTCATGGATACGACGCGCTTATTCAGCTTTGTGATAGGGCGTATCAATTGTTGATAGGTGGCCAGAAGTTCCCCGGACTGCGATACTTTGATGGCGGCGATCTCGGTAATATCTTCTTCCAGATAGCCGGCCCCTTCCAAATCGAAAATCACAAAATCGCCATGCTGCGGTATTACGATTTCGTTCAGATTGACCTGATTTTGTATTTTGCGCCGCCAGTTTTTCCGGCGTTGTTTGGCTAACGCTGCTTTTTGTTGCCTGGGGGTAAGAACCGCCAGTTGCCGTGAGGTAATTCTTTCTTCCGGGACGGTTCCGCCGCTTTTTCCTCTGACTAAAAAGTGGCGTCCATTGCGATATTCGCCCCGGGGACGTTTCTTGTTCTGTTCTGCTTTTTCGGCACGGCCTTGTTTATTTTGAAAAATGCTGTTTGTTTCTGTAGCGATCTGTTCCATAAATTTATCCTGAAAGTATCCTGTCCAAATTTAAATTCCTGAATTTATTTTATTTGTATTATTGTATCACATTCCCGATTTGAGTTCCAAGGGCAGGAAACTGAGACCATACTGAGATAATAAAGTAATAAAAAAGCTGTGAAACTCAAAATGCAGTTCACAGCAGATTTTGCAGAAAATATAATTGACAGTATGCTTTATTTCTTTTTTAATGCTTCCAATTCTCTTTTTAAACCGGCAATTTGTTCCAAATAACCGTCCTCTATTTCAGCTACCCGGGCCTCGACTTCTTTTTTAATAATAATCTCAGCTTCTTCTTTGCTGATGTGCGCACTGGCCCGTTCTTCTTTTAAATTGCACCACTGATCAATAATAGATTCTTCCGACGTCGTTGCAGGTGTTTCAGGCGTCGTCTGGCTGATAAGATTTTCGCTCATGGTATTCTTCCTTTCCGTAGACTTAAGGAAAATTACAACCGTGACTACACTGCCACACATAAAGTATAAAATAGAATTCTGCAAAAGAAAAATATCCGCTTGGCATAAAAATTATAACAGTCAGGCATAACTTTTTCCGGGAAAATACAGGTGCTTGCATTCCCTTGAGGCAAAGAGTATAATTACGTAGGTTAAGAGCGTAGCAAAGATTTCTATGGAAACAGACTATACAGCAGGAGGATTTCTACATGGCGCGTTTATTTGGTACCGACGGAGTTCGGGGGACTGCAAATACGCAGTTGACACCGGAATTGGCTTATCGTTTGGGACGGGCGGCCGCGCAGTATTTTGGCAGGGAAGTGCAGCGTCCTAAAATTATTGTGGGGCGGGATACCCGTCTGTCAGGTACGATGTTGGCTGCCGCTTTGGGCGCAGGCATTTGCAGTGCCGGCGGCGATGCCTATTTGCTGGGCGTCATTTGCACCCCGGCTGTTTCTTATCTGACAGAGCAGGTAGGCGCCAATGCAGGGGTGGTTATTTCCGCTTCTCACAACTCATTTGAGGATAATGGGATCAAATTTTTTGCGAATAATGGCTACAAGCTGCCGGACGCGATTGAAGATGAAATTGCGGATATTGTGGCGCAGGATATTGATTACAGCACCGCGCCCAACGGGTCCTCTGTCGGAAAAATCATAGTGCAGGAAGGTCTGGACGAACTTTATATCAAGCATATCCTGAACACGGCGCCTTGTCGGTTACGGGGTCTGCGTGTGGTCATGGACTGTGCCAACGGGGCCAACAGTAAGATCGCACCAACGATTCTGCGTTTACTGGGGGCGGAAGTGATTCCCATTTTCGATACACCCAATGGCATTAATATCAATAATGGCTGCGGCTCTACTCATCTGGAAGCGTTGCGCATGAAAGTCATTGAGTATGGGGCAGATATCGGCGTGGCCAATGACGGCGATGCGGATCGTTGCCTGGTCGTGGACGAAAAAGGCCGGGAGCTGGACGGAGATCAGATCATGCTGATCATTGCCCGTGAGTTGATGCGCCGCAAAAAATTAAAAGATTGTATGCTGGTCGTGACTGTTATGAGCAACATTGGTTTGCATAAGGCCTTTAAGGAAATGGGCGGGCAGACCTGTAAAACGAAAGTGGGAGACCGCTATGTGCTGGAAGAGATGGTTAAACACGGCTATAATCTGGGCGGGGAGCAGTCCGGTCACATTATTTTTTCTGAATTTGCCAAAACCGGTGATGGTATTTTAACTGCGGTGCAGTTAATGTGTACAATGGTGCAGAATAATATGAGACTGTCCGAGCTAGCCAAGCTGATGACCAAATATCCGCAAACGTTGCTGAACGTTCCTGTCAAGGATAAAAACGGCTGGGAAGAGAACCGGGCCATTCAGGAGGTCGTTGCAAAGTATACCGAGGAATTAGGCGACAATGGGCAGATTCTGGTACGCGCCTCCGGGACAGAGCCTTTGATCCGCATCATGGCAGAAGGCCCCAGTCAGTTGCAGCTGGAAGAGATTGCCGGGAAAATCGCGGCGGTAGTGAATGCGGAGCTCGGTTGAAGGGGGCAGATGTGTGATTCAGGAGCATCTGACAGCAGCCTGCGGCAAATAGTTGCGGCCGGATGAAATTTTTGGCTGTTCATTCATCAGAATTTTACATGATTTTAGTAAATAGTGTAGTTGGTTCTAAATGTACATTATTTGACCAAATATGCTAAATATAGTAAAATATAATATCAGCAAAGGTACCGTGTGGGTTGCCAGGCCTGCACGGTATTTATTTTGAAAAGAAAGGGAGGGCAGAGATAAGTAAATATAAAAGCGCAAGTGCCGTATTTGCAGGTGGAACATTCAGACAGGCAAGGCATGATGCCTGGTCCTTTTACAAGGCGAGGCTAAGAAGAAGTGCTTTAGCTTATAGGCTGATGAAACCATTGCGTTTCACGGATACGGCAGACGAGGGAGAGGCTAATCGATCAGTCAGCGGGTGCCTCTTGGTCGGCTGCAGACCATAAGTTCGGTTACAAAGCCCGGCAGTAATGGCGGAGAAAAAATTCCGAACAGGCAGACCTGGTACTATAAAATCAGGAGGATACTGAAATGTGTGGTATTGTAGGTTATATTGGTAAAAAACAGGCTTGTCCGATCTTATTGGATGGGATGAGCAAGCTGGAATATCGCGGCTATGATTCCGCCGGGATCGCTGTTTTTCAGGACAGAAAGATCGACGTGGAAAAGTGTGTAGGCAGATTGCAGAGTTTGCGGGATAAAATCAAAGGACATGAACCGAAAGGAACCATGGGAATCGGTCATACCCGTTGGGCGACGCACGGTCGTCCCTCTGATCGAAACGCTCACCCCCATGCAGACGCTACAGGGAAATTCGTGGTGGTGCATAACGGCATCATTGAGAACTATATTGAGTTGCGGGAACAACTGGCTGAAAAAGGACATGTGTTCCTGTCTGAAACGGATACAGAAGTGGTAGCCCACCTGATGGCGGAATTGTACGATGGCAATTTCGAGCAGACTGTCCGCAACGTATTGCGCCGCATCGAAGGCTCTTATTCGCTTGTGTTTATGTCTGCTGCAGACGGTGACAAACTGATCTGTACGAAAAAAGATAATCCGTTGGTGGTGGGATTAGGCGAGGGAGAGAATTTTATTGCCTCGGATATCCCGGCCATTATCGCTCATACTCGTCGGACCTACATTATGAGTGATGGCGAAATTGCTATTGTAACGGCAGAAGGCGTAAAAGTTGAAGATTTAAATGGCCGTCCGATAGAGAAAAAGGTCTTTGATGTGAAGTGGAATGCGGAAGCAGCGGAAAAAGGCGGCTTTGAGCATTTTATGCTGAAAGAGATTTATGAGCAGCCCAAAGCGATTCGTGAAACATTGCGGGAACGTTTGGGCAAAGAAGAAGGAAAGATCACCTTTGCCGAATTGGGCTGGACGAAAGCGGATTTTGCGGATATCCGTAAAATTTTCATTGTGGCTTGCGGTACTGCCTATCATGCCGGTCTTGTGGGCAAGTATTATCTGGAAAAATTTGCCCGTATTCCTGTAGAATGCGATATCGCCAGTGAGTTCCGGTATCGGGATCCGTTAGTGGATTCTTCCTGCCTGATGATTGTGGTGAGCCAAAGCGGGGAAACCAGCGATACATTAGCCGCCTTGCGGGAAGCAAAGCGCCTGGGAGCGAGAACTCTGGCAGTTACCAACGTGGTAGGCTCTTCCATTGCGCGGGAAGCGGACCAGGTGATTTATACTTACGCCGGGCCGGAAATTGCCGTGGCATCTACGAAGGCTTATACTACACAGTTGGTGGTTATGCTGATGTTGGGCATCTATGTGGGTAACCTGCGCGGTCATTTGTCAGAGGAACTGGCTCGGACCTTGACGCAGGATATGCGCGCGATTCCGGAACAAATCCATGCGATGCTGGAAGATGTGGAACAGATTAAAGTTTTCGCGAAACGTTATGGCAGCGCTGAGGATACGTTCTTCCTGGGCCGCAGTTTGGATTATTGCGTCGCTTTGGAAGGGGCTTTGAAGCTGAAAGAGATCTCTTATATTCATGCAGAAGCTTATGCGGCCGGCGAATTGAAACACGGTACGCTGGCTTTGATCGGTACCGGCGTGCCCGTGATCGTATTGGCGACACAAAGTGATGTGTATGCGAAGACGATCAGCAATCTGAAAGAGGTCAAAGCGCGTGAGGCCGTGGTAATTGCGATTGCGCAGGAAGGCGATAAAGATATTGAAAAAGAGGCCGATCATGTGATCTTTATTCCGAAAACGAATAAATACCTTGCGCCTCTTTTAGCGGTACTGCCTTTGCAGTTACTGGCCTATTATGCGGCGCTGACCCGAGGCTGTGATGTGGATAAACCCCGTAATCTGGCAAAATCCGTAACGGTTGAATAAGCGGCCGGACCGTTGTAGAATACATTATAAAATACAGAAAAGAAATACCCCCTTTATCTTTGCGGCGTATTCGTGGGTTGGGCTGTTGCCTGACCCGTGATTCACGTTGCCGTGTGATAAAGGGGGTATTATAGTTCTTATTTGTTTGCCGGTTTCCTCTAGTTCAGTTCAGAGAACCGAAACTTAAGGATGTCTGGAAGAGAACGTGTCGTCCTGTCGGTCAGCGTTTTACACGGGCTCCTGCGCCGCCCATGATGGCTTCCACTTCCGCTTTGCTTGCCATCGTGGTGTCTCCGGGCGTGGTCATTGCCAGAGCGCCGTGGGCCGCGCCATAGTTTACGGCCGCTTCCGGGTCCCGGGTGGTCATCAGTCCATAAATCAGGCCGGAAGCAAAGGAATCGCCGCCGCCAACGCGGTCCATAATTTCCAATCCATTGTAATCCTTGGCCTTATGGATTTCGCCTTCTGCCCAGCACAGTGCGCTCCAATCATTTACCGTTGCGGTTTTTACGGTGCGGAGGGTAGTCGCCACTACCTTAAAGTTCGGATAAGTTTTAGCGGCTTCATTAATCATTTTTTTGTAGCCTTCCAGATTCAGTGTTTGCAGATTTTCGTCGTTTCCTTCCACTTTGAATCCGAGGCAGGCCGTGAAGTCTTCTTCGTTGCCGATCATGACATCCACATAGTTGGCAATTTCTTTATTTACTTCCTGTGCCTTAGCCTGTCCGCCGATTGCGTTCCACATCGAGGGACGATAATTCAAATCATAAGAAACGATCGTACCGTACTTCTTAGCAGTTTTGATCGCGGCAATTACGGTAGCACAGCTTGTTTCGGATAAGGCTGCATAAATGCCGCCGGTGTGGAACCAGCGCACGCCAAGGGTGCCGAAAATGTAATCAAAATCAAAATCCTCCGGCGTAGCTTTGGAAATCGCCGTATTGGCACGGTCGCTGCAGCCTACGGCGCCACGGATACCAAAGCCCCGTTCGGTGAAGTTCAGACCATTGCGGCAGACACGGCCGATTCCGTCCGTCTTCATCCATTTGATAAGGGCGGTATCTACGCCGCCCTGCATGATAAAATCTTCCATCAGTTTACCGACCTCATTATCGGCAAAGGCGGTAATTGCCGCCGTACGCAACCCAAAGCATTTTCTCAGACCGCGGATCACATTATATTCACCGCCGCCTTCCCAGGCCCGGAAAGAACGGGCTGTACGAATACGACCTTCACCCGGATCCAGGCGAAGCATGATCTCTCCCAGGCTTACTGCATCGTAACGGCATTCAGCAGCAGATTTTAACTTTAAATCCATCATGTCAGACTCCTTTAACTAAGATTATTTGGCGCGTGCCGCGCTCACCATGGCTACCGCTTCTTTGGCAAGAGCGGCAATTTCAGCGAACTTTCCCGCATTGATCAATTCTTTCTTGGCAATCCAGCTTCCGCCTACGGCAAATACCCTATTGTAGGACAGGTATTCCGGCGCGTTCCCGAGACTGATACCGCCGGTCGGCATAAATTTAACATTTACATAAGGGCCTGCCAGCGCTTTGATCATGGCTAACCCGCCCGCTGCTTCCGCCGGGAAAAATTTAACTGCCTCCAGACCGAACTCCAAAGCCTGTTCAATCTCGCTGGGAGTCTGAATACCGGGAGTTACGGGGATACCTTTTTTTTGACAGTACGCCACAACTTTGGGATTAAAGCCGGGGCTGACAATGAATTTTGCTCCCGCTGCTGTTGCGCGGTCCACCTGTTCTGTTGTCAGCACGGTGCCGGCGCCGATCAGCATTTCCGGGAATTTTTTTGTCATAATGCGAATGGACTCTTCGGCAGCGGCTGTGCGAAAAGTAACTTCCGCGCAGAAAAGACCGCCTTCGCACAGTGCTTCCCCCAATGCTTCCGCGTCTTTTGCGTCATCTAAGACGACAACAGGCACTACACCCAGGTCCTGCAATTGTTTTAAAACTGCGTTCATGTTTATTCCTCCTGACATAATAGTGAAACTAAATTTTTATTTACCTTTACCGCAAACTTTCCAAAGCGGCAAGTTTTTGAATCAACAGCAAGTCAGCTGGGGCCCAGTCTAATTTTGTTAAATCCTCAGGCAAAAGCCATTGAGCGGCGACATGCTCTTTTAAAACAAAATCAGGCGTCTGTAAGTGGCAGAAGTAGGTATCCATTGTGATAGAAAAATCAGGATAACTGTATTCTGCGGTATAAAACCAGTCCTCCTTTTTTATGTGGAGCTGCAAGTCCAGTTCTTCCCGGAGCTCGCGCTCCAAAGCCTGTGTGTGGCTTTCGCCCGGTTCGATTTTCCCGCCGGGAAATTCATAGCGAAAGGCAGTGTAAGGGTATTTGCTTTTGCCTCGTTGTAGGCAGAGAATCTTTCCCTTAAAGACCAGGATCCCCGCTACGACTTTTAAATGTGTCATGATTTTTCCTTTACCTGTTTTAATCGTTTGCCAGGTTAGTTGTTTCAGTCAGATTATAAATCCTGAAGGATTGATTATTTTCTGCCGCGCATGTGGTTAAACCAATAGAGAGGGAAAAAGATAATCCAGGCAAAAAACGTGCCAACGGCCCACCAGATGCCGTGAGGGACATTGTGCTTTTCTGCGTCGTTATGTACATAATAAGCCAGATACAAAGAAATGACGATGGCAAAAGGGCTTACGCCGGTGGTTCCTGGTTCAAAGATTTTTTCCAGCATGGGATTTCTCCTTTATTGATGTACTCAAATAAACGTCAAAAGGCATCGGTCAGTGTCGTTTTATCAATCACTTCTGATAGGAAAAACATCCGGCAGCAGCCCCCGGGCAGCACGGCTGCGATTACGCAGCTTATTTTTATCTTGCTTCAGTTGCGTAATGTCAACTTCAAACAATCGGTTCCAGGGGAAAGCGACCTCAAAGGAAGTGCCGGCTGTGATGTCATAGTTTACTGCCAGTTGCCGCATGATTTTTCGGGATTTTTTCTGTACTTCGCCGGCCATGTCATCCAGGTTATATTTATGGTTGGTCAGTTTGGCTTTTTCCAGTTCCTCTGTAATGATCCGCCGGGCGTTGGACTGGTAATACCAGTCATCAAGAATCCGCTCTCTCATCAGAGCTAACTGTTTTCCCCTGGGGATCTGCGGCGCCAACATGCCTTGGGCAATGGCAAAACCAATGGCGTTATCCGCTGTGTTCCAGCCGTTATAAGCCGCCAGCTGTTCGGTAAATCCACGCAGCGAAAGTTCGTTCATAAACCCATTGTCAGCGCCGTTGGAGAAGGCCACATCCGCCAATGATATATTGGCTCCGCTGCGCAGCATCGCACCAAGATGATCAATATAGCGTTTATTAGAAAAAGAGGCAAAATATTGGTTTGAACTGTCGGTAGAGTCATACATGATTCCGTCCGCCGGAGTATTAATCGCCAGGATCACATCGGCATTGGCCGGAGAATTCACAACGGTGCCGCCGGCGGCGATAATTTGTTCCGGTACGGAAATGCCTAAGGGAAGATCGGAGTATTGAGGTGTTGTTTTGGGGCCTTCACCCTCCACATACATTTGATACACTTTGGGAGAATGGTTTTCTAACTGGTTGGCGGCCCGGGTCAGTAGTAAAAGCCCCAGTTGATCTACGCCGGGAAGAACCTGAAAGGAGGCGGAAGAAACAGCGGCATTACCCAGTGAAATTTTACGGGCTTCCATATGGGTATGAGAATAAGGCGCGTTATCGTCCTTGCCGATCGCAAAATAATCGAAGCGTCCCATGCGGGCTAATATGGCTAATTGCTGATTTACCGCCATATTTTTATTCCGGCGGTCCAACCAGTCCTGCAGATGTTCTTTTGCCAGATTTCGTTCAAAAGCCCCCAGTTCAAAATCTTCCAGCAGGGTTTCCGCTCGTACGTCGGACTTATCGGAAAGCTGCGAATATCGGTAAATGGCGGGTCCCACATGAGAATAATAGTCCGGCTCCACATTGCCGTAGCTTTCCCGGGGCGTGCGCATCAGAGTGCTGAAAGCAAAAAAGCGGATATTGGTATCCAGATGGAGATCACGCAGGCGTTTGATCCTTTTTTCCAGTACAGCGGGATCTAAATGGTGTGTGCGGGAAGCAACGAGGCCCCCGTAAAGAAGGGCATCCGTAGAGATGATTGCCGCATCGACTTTTTCCGCACGGTTTTCCAGCCAGGACCAGAGTTTTTCAGTATCGGCCGGCAAGGTGCGGGAAGCCAGAAATTTTTCCGGCGGGACATAGATTTTATACCCGGCTGCTTCCATGACTCGGACAGGATAAGAAAAACAAACCGGGCGATTATCCAACGGTATGAAAATAAAGGCGCCGCGTTCTTTTGCTGTGGCAGTTCCCTGGACCCAATAAAAGGTTGCCAGTAAAAAAATAAATAAAAAGCGGCGAAGAACGAAGGAAAGCATACAGGACCTCTTTAATACTATAATTTCATGCTCACTTTTTGTTTGATTCTAAATTCTGATTCTACTTATTATACCCTAATTTGCCTAAAAATTAAACAGAGGAAGCGCGCATTGCTTGACAGGTCTTTTTAACATGTTATAATGTGTCCATAACCTAAATTTGCAAAAGTAATGCGAAGGAAAGCGTTTTACACACTGCCTTACAGAAAATGTCGTACCTGCTGAGAGCGACAGCGCAAGCGTAAAACAAAACCGCCTTTAAACTGCCTTGTGAACTGTTGTAGAGATAAGGTAGGAACGCAAAAATGTAAGCTGTTGCGCAAACGTGCAACGTAGTTTTTCGTTCTGCTATTCTTATACAGCCATGTAGCAAGCGCCGCGTAAACTGCGTTACCGGTTCTTGAGCGGGTCGCATTGGCGATCAATCTGGGTGGAACCGCGAGTAACCTCGTCCCTGTGTATCGGGAACGGGGCTTTTTTATTTTAAGGAGGAACTTGTTATGTCAGAAGTCAAAATAACTCTGAAAGACGGCAGCGTAAAAGAGGTAGCTGCAGGCATTACCTATGGCGAACTGGCCAAAGAATTGAATCAGAAATTAGGCAAACAGGCGCTTTTGGCTGTGGTAGACGGGGTCAATAAGGATTTGACCGATACGATTGAAAAAGATGCGGTGGTGGAATTTGTCACACCGGAAAGCAAAGAGGGACTGCATGCCATCCGGCATACGGCCTCCCATGTGATGGCACAGGCCATTCAGCACCTGTTTCCCGATGTAAAATTTGCCATCGGGCCGGCCATTGACAACGGCTTTTATTATGATCTGGACAGCAGTCATGTATTTACTCCGGATGATCTGCGTTCCATTGAGAAAGAGATGGCTAAGATTGTCAAACAAAATCTCCCCCTGGTGCGGAGCGAGCTGCCTCGTAAAGAGGCGCTGTCCCGTTTTGCGGCCTTAAACGAAATTTATAAAGTGGAATTGATCAATGATCTGCCGGAAGATGCGGTGATCAGCCTGTACACCCAGGGCGATTTTACCGACTTATGCGCCGGACCTCACTGTCCTTCTACCGGTCGGGTAAAAGCCTTTAAATTAATGAGTCTGGCCGGAGCCTACTGGCGCGGCAATGAGAAGAATAAAATGCTGCAGCGGATTTACGGCACGGCGTTTGCTTCCAGAGAAGAACTGGACACGTATCTGCATATGCTGGAAGAAGCGGAAAAACGCGATCACCGTAAATTAGGCAAGGAGCTGGATCTGTTCAGCCTGCACGACGAAGGCCCCGGCTTCCCCTTCTTCCATCCCAATGGCATGCGTTTGCGCAATGCGTTGTTGGAATATTGGCATGAGGTACATCGTAAATATCACTATGAAGAAGCGATGACCCCCATGATTTTGAACCGGGATCTGTGGATCCGCTCCGGTCACTGGGATCACTACCGGGAAAATATGTATTTTACCAAAATTGATGAAATGGACTATGCTATTAAACCGATGAACTGTCCGGGCGGTATGCTGATCTATAATTCTCACCCTCATTCTTACCGCGACCTGCCTCTGCGTATTGCCGAATTAGGTGTGGTGCACCGCCATGAATTATCCGGTGCGCTGCACGGTTTGTTCCGGGTGCGCTGCTTTACCCAAGATGATGCGCATATCTTTATGACGCCGGAACAGATCCAGCCGGAAATTACGAATGTGATTAAATTATTTAACGAAGTGTATACCACCTTTGGGCTGAAATACCATGCGGAACTGTCCACCCGGCCGGAAAATTCGCTGGGGGACGATGCGACCTGGGAGCTGGCTACAGACGGCCTGCGCAAGGCACTGGAAGCCAATCATCTGGACTATGTGGTAAACGAAGGTGACGGCGCGTTCTACGGACCGAAAATTGACTTCCACCTGGAAGATTCCATCGGCCGTACCTGGCAGTGCGGCACGATTCAGTTGGATATGCAGCTGCCGGAAAAATTCAACTGTGAATATACCGGAGAAGACGGGCAGAAGCACCGTCCGGTCATGATCCATCGCGTAGTCTACGGCTCCATTGAGCGTTTTATCGGCATTCTGATCGAACATTTTGCCGGTTCTTTCCCCGTCTGGATGGCGCCGAACCAGGTGCGTGTAATGCCGATCACGGATAAACAGCAGGCCTATGCGAAAGAGGTCAATGACAAACTGTTTGAGTTGGGGTATCGCACGCAGTTGGATGACCGCAATGAAAAAATCGGTAAAAAGATTCGTGAGGCACAGGTGCAGAAAGTGCCCTACATGCTGATCGTGGGCGAAAAAGAAGCAGAAGGGAAACTGGTTGCCGTACGCCAGCGCCATGGCGGCGATTTGGGCGCTATGACTCTGGCAGATTTCCTTGCCCGTATGCAAAAGGAAATTGATGAAAAAGTAGCAGACTAAGAACAGGCCTCGCAAGAATTGGCCGGGGATACACCGATATTATGGATAAACAGGATTTATCGGAGCAAAAAGAGTTGTCTGAGAATCTTCAGACAGAAAATTTACAGTCAAAAAAACAGTCTGTGGCGCAACAGGCAACACTCGCTTCTCCAACAGGCGAAAAGGAAACGGGAAGACCGATGCAAAACGGTACAAAAGGGGCAGAGCTCAACTCTGCCTCTTTTAAGGCACCATTCAGTTACAGCCGCCTGTTTGTTTCCACGTTTATTATCAGCGCCTTTACCGTAGGCGGCGGTTTTGTCATTATCCCGCTGCTCAAGGCGAAGTATGTGGATGAATATGGCTGGCTGAAGGAAAATGAGTCGCTGGATCTGGTTTCTATTGCGCAGAGCGCCCCCGGTGTAGTCGCCGCGAATGCGGCTATCATCATGGGGTTTCGTCTGGCCGGTCTGACGGGTACTCTGGTAGCGCTGTTAGCCACCGTCTTGCCGCCTTTGATCGTGCTCACGCTGATTTCTTATTGGTATGGTGCGTTTGCCGCGAATCCGTATGTGCGTATGTTGCTGAAGGGAATGCAGTGCGGTGTAACGGCAGTGTTGCTGGATGTGGTCCTGGGGCTTGTGACGAAGCAGATACGAAAAAAACTGATTTTACCTTTGGCTATTATGGCAGGTACTTTTATTGCTTCCAGTGTGTTTGGCGTAAATATCATGAAAGTGATTTTGGTGGATGCGCTGATTGGATTGTTCCTGATGCGGTCTCCTGTGTACGATTAAGGAAAGACTATGGAAATATTATTACAGTTATTCATCAGTTTCGCCACTGTGGGTCTGTTTTGTGTGGGAGGCGGTTATGCCTCCATGCCCCTGATCGAGGCGGAGGTCATTGAAAAGCATGGCTGGCTGACGTTAAACGAATTTGTGGATATCTTTACGATTTCGCAAATGACACCGGGTCCCATCGGCATTAACGCAGCCACCTTTGTTGGCAGTAAAGTCGGGGGCATACCCGGGTCTGTTGCGGCCACCGCAGGTTTCGTCTTTCCTTCCGTTCTGATCGTGTTATTGTTAGGCTATCTTTACTATAAATATGGCAATATCGGGCCGATCAGAGGGATTTTAAACGGACTGCGCCCGGCGGTTGTGGCTCTGATCGCGAATGCCGGTGTGGGAATTTTACTGCTGGCTTTCTGGAATAAAGAGAAACTCCCCGTTGATATAGGACAAATCGATTGGGTGGGCGTCTTCATTTTTCTTTGTTCCTGGGCGGCGCTTCGGGGCAGGCTGGGCACGATCAAAACGTTGGCGGCTTCCGGTTTGCTGGGGCTTTTACTTTTTACCTTGTTGGGAATAAAGCCATAACGGACAGATACGGGATGCTATAAATGGTGCTGCGTCATTTCAGTTCTGCGGCGTATAATTTCCGGGTGACCTTGGCGTTGGCAATGGATTTGCACCTGCGTTTTCAGCAAAAGTTTTTCGTGAGAAGGAATCTATGATGTTTATCCTACAGGCGCTGTTGTCCTCTTTTCTTATTTGGTGCGTGGTTATTGCATTGGCAGGTTTGGTCAGGGGCGGCCATAAGGCGCTGTTCAGCGGAAACGCCGCGGTTTCAGGCAAGCTGCGGCGTTTTGCCGTTGTGATTTGCGCGCATGACGAAGAAGCCGTGATCGGCCACATCTTGCAGGATCTGGCGGACCAGAAGTATCCCCGGACACATTGTCATGTATTTGTGCTGGCGGATCATTGCGATGACAATACGGTGGCTGCTGCCAGGCAATTTGAGCGGGTGACGGTCTGGGAGCGTACGGATGGGGAACGGAGCAGCAAGGGCGCCGTCCTGAACTGGGGCATGGAACGCATCTTACAGTACCGGCATGCCTTTGACTGCGTGCTTTTTTTTGACGCGGACAACCAAATCAATCGTGAGTTTCTTGCCGACATGAATGCTGCGTTTAGCGAAGGGGCGGAAATCATAACTGCCCGCCGGATGTCGCAGAACCCGTACGATTCACTGGTGAGCCAGTGGTATACGTTGTATTGGTCGGTGGTGAATGTATTATATAACCGTCCCCGGCATAATCTGGGGCTTTCTTCCATCCTTTCCGGAACCGGCTTTGCTTTCCGTATGCAGTTGTTGGATGGCAAGGGGTGGACGACTTATAGTTTGTCTGAAGATGTGGAATTTACTTTTCTGGAGAACCTGGCCGGACATAGAGTAGCCTATCTGCATAAAGCGGCCTTTTATGATGAACAACCGACGCGCCTGTCTGTGATGTGGACGCAGCTGCGTCGTTGGTGCACCGGTGACTTTCAAATTGCCTTTCGCTATTTTCCCCAATGGCTGAAAGCCTTTACGGCCGCCCCCAGTTGGCGTCTGTGGGATATTTTTATGGGCGTTGGCATGACCGTATGCTTCGGCCTGACCGCAGTGAGCTATCTTCTGCTTTTTTTCTTCATGCTCTGTCAGGGAGAAATAAAGACATTGGTGGTACTTACACTTTTATCCTATTTAGTGACGATTTTTGTCGGTTTTTCGGCCGCCAGAATGAGCGGTTGGCCGGTGAAAAAACTATGGGCCGGCATTGTCACATTCCCTGTCTTTTATTCCCTGTTTTCGTATATTTCGCTGCAGTCTTTGCTTTTCCCTCAAAAAAAGTGGGTGCATATTGAGCATAAGAGCAGCAAGCGCCATTTTTAAAGGATCCGGATACCGTATTTAGCAGTTGACAACCGGGCGGGTCTGTGATATTATGACTAAGTAACAAAGCAGAAACCATCCGTTTCTCACCTTGCGGCAGGGCTCGACAGGGTTCATACAGATTATTTTACGCGGATGGCTTATGCTGTCCGCGTTTTTATTTTTTATTTCGCAGTTTATTTTGGAGGTGAACCACTATTAGCAAGGGAGACTTACGCATCAACGAAGATATCCGTGCACGCGAGGTTCGTGTAATCGACGAAAACGGTGAGCAGCTGGGCATTATGTCCGGCAGGGATGCTGTGCGCCTGGCGCAGGAGCATCATTTAGATCTGGTGGAGATTTCGCCGCAGGCCCGTCCGCCCGTATGCAAGATATTGGATTATGGCAAATATCGCTATGAGCAGCAGAAACGGGAAAAAGATGCCCGTAAAAAGCAAAAAGTTTTTGAAATTAAAGAAGTGAAGCTGCGTCCCGGTATTGAAGACCATGACTTTGGCGTTAAGTTTAAGAATGCAGCTCGTTTCCTGGAAGACGGTAATAAGGTGAAAGTTACGATCATGTTCCGTGGTCGTGAAATGAGCCATCCGGAACTGGGTGAAGCGCTGCTCAATAAAATGGCTGCAACCCTCGGGGATGCGGCTGTGGTTGAAAAGCAACCGAAGATTGAAGGCCGCAATATGACGATGATTGTTGCGCCTAAACAAAAGTAATTTGAGGAGGATTTACTACCATGCCTAAGATGAAGACCCGCAGAAGCGCCGCAAAACGCTTTACCAAAACTGCAACCGGTGAATTTAAACGTGCCAAAGCGTTTCGTAGCCATATTCTGGAACACAAATCTCCTGCCCGCAAGAGAAATCTGCGTAAGGCTGCTCTGGTTCACAAAACCGACCATGAACGCGTAGCTAAGATGTTGCCCTACGCGTAAGACTGAGAAATAGAGGAGGAGAGATAAAATGACCAGAATTAAAGTTGGCGTTACTGCCCATCGCCGTCATAAACATATTTTAAAATTAGCAAAAGGGTATCGTGGAGCGAAACATCTGTTGTTCAGAAAAGCGAACGAAACCGTAATGAAAGCTTTGATGTATGCCCGTCGCGACCGTCGCGCTAAAAAACGCGAATTCCGCAACCTGTGGATTGCCCGTATTAACGCAGCGACCCGTGCCAACGGCTTATCCTATAGCCGTTTCATTTATGGACTGAATAAAGCCGGCATTGAATTGAACCGCAAGGTGCTGGCTGATATGGCTATCAACGACGCGGCTGCTTTCACCAAGTTGGTGGAAACCGCTAAAAACGCTCTGTAATTAAAAAGAACTGATAAGGATCCGGAAAGTTTCCGGGTCCTTTTTGTCGTTCCGGAGGGAAGATAGGTGCGCTCCAACATTTATTATAGAATCGAAATATTGTATAATAAAAAATACAGGAAAATACAATGTAAAAACACAGGACGAAAATATAAAATAAAAATACAGGGAAGACTCAAAGGACAGCAGTACTAACCACATGCCAGTCAACTTGAAAGGAACAGAGACAAGATGGAAGTGATTTCCGGCGTGAATAATCCCCGTGTGAAAGCAGCGGCGGAACTTAAACAAAAAAAATACAGAGAAGAAAAAGGCCTTTTTTTGGTAGAAGGACTGCGGGCGGTCGAAGAAGCGGTTGCTTATGGCGATGTGGTCAGTCTGTTCGTGATTTCGGGAGAAGAAAGCGAAAGACAGAAAAAAGTATTGCAACAGGCTGCGGAAAAAGGCGTAGCACTGTATCAGGCAGATGACAAGATCATGCATAAAATCTGCGATACCAAAACACCGCAGGGGGTTGTGGCGGTGGTTCGCATGCCGAAAAATGATATAAGCAGATTGAATCCTTCCAGAAAAAAATATGAAAACAATATTCCGGTCGTTATTCTGGACCGGATCCGGGACCCCGGGAATTTGGGTACAATTATCCGCACGGCGGATGCAGTGGGTGCGCTGGGCGTAATCTTACTGGCAGGCAGTGCAGATGTGTACAGCCCGAAAGTGGTCAGGGCCTCGATGGGATCAATTTTCCATCTCCCTCTGGTCCAGGGGATAGAGCCTGAAGCAGCATTGACCTGGTGTACGCGTTATGGTTACACCACTGCGGCGGCCAGTCTTACCGCAGCGGAAGAACTGTATAAGGTCGATTTAAGTCGCAAAATGGCATTCATTTTAGGGAATGAGGCGAACGGCGTAACTTCTGAGTTGCAGGCTGCTTCAGACAAGCGTCTATATATACCGATGCCGGGGAAGGCGGAGTCGATGAATGTGGCCATGGCGGCAGGTGTGATTTTATTTGAAAGTCTACGGCAGAGGAAGTATCAGGCTGTCTTTATGGATATAACTGAGGTCACTCTAACACCTGAAATTTGAGTAATTTAAATACAAAAGGCCGCGATTTTATACGGTCTTTTACATGCTCCTTTCCCTTGCTTCCGCCTGCGGTGTGTGATATAATAGCACAGTCAATTAAATAAAGTCCCTGAAGTTTGTCATGCACTGGGAACAGGAGAGTAGCAACAGGCGGGTGTTAAGAGAATCCGGAACAGGTGGAAGCCGGGTCGCTGCGAGGTTGTGAAGTTCACCTGGGAGTGTCTTTGCTGAAACCGCTGTGTACAGCGTGTGGTTTGGGCAATATGTGGCGGTCGTTTTCTGTATGGACAGCAGTTAAACGGCGATTGCCGCATTTTTGTCGAACCGCAAGTAGGCAGGGCGTTTGCCGCGTTAAGGCGCAAGAGTAAAAATTAGGGTGGTACCGCGGAATCCGACTTTCGCCCCTTGCCAGGGACGGGAGTTTTTTATTTTTCAGGAGGCAGAATATGGATATGAAAGAAATGCTGCTGGAGCTGCGTGAAAAGGCGCTGGCAGAAATACAGGTCGCTTCCGCTTTACAGGAAGTGCAGGAGCTGAAAGTGAAGTATTTGGGGCGCAAGGGCCCCATGACAGAGATTTTGCGTGGTATGGGCAAAGTGGCGGCAGAAGACCGTCCTAAAATCGGGGAAGTGGTCAATCAGGTAAAACAGACACTGGAGCAGACCTTAAAAGAACGGACGGAAGTTCTGGAAGCCGAAGCGTTGAAGGCGAAGCTGGCCAACGATACCGTGGATATTACATTGCCGGGACGTAAACCGCAGTGCGGCCATCTGCATCCCGTTACGTTGACGAACCGTGCGATTAAAAAGATTTTCATGCATATGGGCTTTGACGTGGTGGAAGGGCCCGAAATTGACAATGATTATTTTAACTTTGAAGCCCTGAATCTTCCCAAAGACCATCCGGCCAGAGACATGCAGGATACTTTTTATATTACGGATAATTTCCTGCTGCGCACGCAGACCAGCGGTGTACAGGCGCGGATGATGCAGAGTCAGGAGCCGAATACGCCGATCCGCATGATCTCGCCCGGAGCGGTGTACCGCAATGACTATGATGCCACTCATTCCCCCATGTTCCATCAGGTGGAAGGCCTGGTGATCGATCGCAATATCAGTCTGGCCGATTTAAAGGGTACGCTGGAGACTTTTTGTAAGGAAATGTTCGGCAGCAGTGTGAAGATCCGGCTGCGTCCCAGCTACTTCCCCTTTACGGAACCCAGTTGTGAAGTGGATATCAGCTGTGTGATCTGCGGCGGCGCCGGTTGTAATGTATGTAAGCACTCCGGCTGGCTGGAGATTTTAGGGGCCGGAGAAGTGCATCCTAATGTATTGAAAATGAGCGGTTATGATCCGTCTATTATGAATGGCTATGCGTTTGGCATGGGTGTGGAACGAATCGCCATGCTGACCTATGGGATTGATGACTTGCGTTTATTCTTTGAAAATGATCTGCGGTTTATCCGCCAGTTTCGCTAAGGGGGTAAGATTGTGTTAGCTTCGATTGAATGGTTGAAACAATATGTTGACATTGATGTAACTCCCGAAGTGCTGGCTGATAAACTGACTCGTGTAGGGCTGGAAGTAGAAAGTATCCTGCATCAGGGAGAAGGGATCCGTGGTGTCCTGGTCGGGTTGGTAACGGCGATTGAGCGAAATCCCAACAGCGATCATCTGTGGGTGTGTCAGATGGATTATGGCTCCGGTGAGATTGTGCAGATCCAGACCGGTGCGCAGAATGTAAAACTGGGAGATAAGGTGCCGGTGGCCACACTGGGGGCGGAACTCCCCAATGGGATGAAGCTGAAAAAAGTAAAAATGGCGGACATGTATTCCTACGGTATGCTGTGCAGCGCAGCGGAGCTGGGGATCGACAGCAAGCTGCTGTTGCCGGAGCAACGGGAGGGGATTCTGATTCTGCCGCCGGAAACGCCGATAGGAGCGGATATAAAAGGTGTTCTGGGATTAAATGATACGATTTTGGATATTGATCTGACGGCGAATAAACAGGATTGTTTTTGCATGACCGGGATTGCCCGGGAAGCGGCGGCGGTTTTAGGCAAGACCATGCGTCTGCCGGACATGAGCGTAAAAGAAGCGGCCGGCGGCAATGTGCATGAGCTGATGCGCAATGAGATCCGTATACCGGAACTGTGCAGCCGTTTTACCAATCGGGTGCTGAAAAATATTAAGATTGTGCCTTCGCCGGAGTGGATGCAAAATCATCTGCGGGCCTGCAATGTACGTCCCATCAATAATGTGGTGGATGTGACCAACTATGTGATGCTGGAATTGGGGCAGCCTATGCATGCCTATGACTATGATACGCTGCAAGATCATGCTTTGATTGTGCGCCGGGCAAAAGCAGGGGAAACGATGTTGACGCTGGATGGGCAGGAACGCACGCTGACGCCGGAGATGATCACGATTGCCGATACGGAAAAGGCGGTAGGACTGGGTGGTGTGATGGGCGGTCTGGTTACGGAAGTGACGGACAAGACCCGAACCGTTATCTTAGAGGCTGCGGCCTTTAACGGCCCGTCCATCCGCCGTACGTCAAAAGCGCTGGGTTTACGCAGTGAGGCTTCGCTTCGGTTTGAACGGGGTGTGGATGTGGCGCATTGTCATCAGGCGTTGGACCGTGCGGCGCATTTGCTGGAAGAGATGGGTGCCTGTGAGACGGTGTGCGGCATTGTGGACGCATATCCTGTGCCTTATGAGCCGGCCGTGATTCGGGTAACTCCCGCTGTGATCAATATGCGTATCGGTGTGGAAATCCCGCCGGAAGAAATGGTGGAAATCCTTACCCGTTTGCAGTTTGCGGTGCGGCAGGAAGGGGAAGTTTTGGTCATTACGGCGCCTACCTGGCGGCAGGATGTGACCTGTGATGCGGATATTTCTGAGGAAGTAGCCCGTATGTACTCCTATGATAAAATTGAAAGCCATAATCCCTTACTGGCAATGAAACAAGGCAAGGAAGCTCCGTTAGAGGAGATCAAAGCTTGTACGGAAGATTATCTGGCATCCGCCGGCTTGGATGAAGTGATGACCTATACTTTTGTGCATCCGTCTTTTATGGATAAAATGCTGCTGCCGGAAGAGGACAGCCGCCGCAATGTGATTAAACTGATGAACCCGATCAGCGATGAATTCGGAGTGATGCGCACCATGATGCTGCCCGGTTTACTGAATACGGCGGCGTATAATTTGGCAAGACAGGCAGAACATGTTAAAATCTTTGAAGTAGGGAGAATTTATCTGCCGGAATCTTTGCCGTTGACGAAACATCCGGAAGAACGCCGTATGATCGGTGTCGTGATGACCGGAAAGCGGAACGACCTTGCCTGGACTGCCGGCAAAGACAACGTGGATTTTTACGATATAAAGGGTGTTGCAGAAGGCCTTTTAGAGAAGATGGGGCTGACGGAATATACGTTAGACGCCTGTCAGGAAGTGTACCTGCATCCGGGCAAGAGCTGTGTGGTTCAGGTTCAGGGGCGGACGATCGGTTACTTCGGCTGTCTGCATCCCACGGTGGCCGCTAATTTTGCGGTGCCGGAAGAAACCTATGTGCTGGAATTGGAACTGGCGCCTTTAGCGGAGTCGGCGTTACGGACGCCTCAATATACGCATCTGGCTAAATTCCCCGGTACTAGCAGAGATATTGCCGTTGTGGTGCCGCGTGAAGTGACTGTGCAGGAGCTGGAAAAGGTGATCCGCCGTAAAGCAGGGGCGCTTTTAAAAGATGTCAGGGTCTTTGACGTGTATACCGGGAAACAGGTGGCGGAGGGCAGCAAATCAGTGGCCTTTAATCTGGTCTTCCAGGCTGCGGATCGTACCCTTACGGATGGAGAAGTGGAACCAATCATCAAAGACGTGGTTGCCAACGTAGCAGAAGCTTACGCAGCGCAGCTTCGTAAATAAGAGAGAAGGGGCAAATCTTATGGAAAATAAGGAACGTAGAGTAGGCTGTGTGTCCAGAGGCATCCGTTTACCTATTATCCGTCAGGGGGATCATCTGGCAGATATTGTCACCGACAGCGTGTTGCAGGCTGCGGAAAGTGAAGGATTTTCTCTGCGGGACAGGGATGTGATCGCCATTACGGAATCCATTGTAGCCCGGGCACAGGGAAATTACTGTTCCGTTGCTGATATTGCGGCAGATATTAAAGCAAAACTGGGTGGCGGTACGATTGGGGTAATTTTCCCCATCTTATCCCGTAACCGTTTTGCCATTTGTCTCCGGGGCATTGCCCGTGGGGCGAGAAAAATTGTTTTGATGCTGAGCTATCCTTCCGATGAGGTCGGCAATCATCTGTTGACCTGGGATCAGATTGATGAGGCGGGGGTAGATCCCTATACAGATGTGCTGACACTGGAAGAATACCACAGGCTCTTTGGTTCTACAGTACATGAATTTACCGGCGTGGATTATGTGAAATACTATATGGACCTGGTGCGCGCCGAAGGTGCGGAAGTGGAAGTGATCTTTGCCAATCACCCGCAGGCCATCCTGTCATATGCCGATAAGGTGCTGACCTGCGATATCCATACCCGGAAGCGGACCAAGCGAATCCTGGAAAAAGCAGGCGCTGCTGAAGTATATAGTCTTGACGACATTATGACGACGTCAATTAACGGCTGTGGTTATAATGAAGAATATGGGCTGCTGGGTTCCAATAAATCGACCGAAGAAACGATTAAATTATTCCCAAATCGCTGCCAGCCTCTGGTGGAAGAAATTCAGAACCGCATTTTACAGGCGACCGGGAAACATGTAGAAGTGATGGTCTATGGAGACGGCGCTTTTAAAGATCCCCAGGGAAAAATCTGGGAATTGGCGGATCCCGTGGTATCGCCTGCTTTTACGAATGGACTGATCGGTACGCCCAACGAGCTGAAATTAAAATATCTGGCGGACAACGACTTTGCCAATTTATCCGGCGAAGCCTTAAAAGACGCGATTACCGCCAGCATCATGAAGAAAAACGAGGATCTGAAAGGAAAGATGGCTTCGGAAGGTACTACGCCCCGGCAACTGACCGATCTTTTAGGCTCGTTGTGCGATCTGACTTCCGGTTCCGGTGATAAAGGCACGCCGGTGGTTCTGGTACAGGGCTATTTTGATAATTATTCTAACTAATTGTTAGACCAGTTTAATGTCAAGGATTTCTTTGTCCTGTTGTAATCGCGTTGCGGCGCTCTGCTGTCGAGTGGCCGGGTAAAATTTAACAGTAAAAGTAAAACGGTCCGTTCTATTTGAAACGGGCCGTTGTTATTTGTTTGTGATTCTCTAAACTGTTTGTAATTCTCTAAACTGTTTGTTATCCTCTAAACTGTTTGTAATTCTCTCAAATTAATGTTTTTATTTTTCCGGCGCAAGGATATCTGATAGTATTGCCGTTGCGCTTATTTGCTTTGCTTAATATCCTACATCCTCGCCTACCAGGATGACTTTGATTTTGTTAGCCGGTTTACTGCGGCGTGTGACTACGATATAGTTGCAAATGGTGTCATCACAGTTACAATCGGCGCAAACGCCTGTTAAAGCGCAGGGAGTCTGCGCATTGAAACGCTGGATGTTGATTGTGGCTGCCGTTTCATGCGCCCGGTCAATGGCGGAAGGAAGCGTTTTTGTGACCTTATTCAGACCGGCGATGACGATGACCTGCTTAGGTCCGTAAATCAGAGCGGCGCAGCGGTTGCCGTTGCCGTCAATATTTATTAGTTCCCCTGCGGTCGTTATGGCATTTGCGCTCATGAGGAACGTATCGCACAAAAGTCCCCGACGCATTAATTCCATGCGTTCTTCCGGCGTTTTTGCCGTGTCCCGGTCGATGCAGGTATAGTGGCTGCGCACATGAGCCAACAGTCCGATTTCTGCAATGGTGGCAGAGCCGCCCCAGGAAATTACATCCTCGGGCGAAATCAGGTCTAAGGCCTGTTGCAGCGCTTCTTCTTTTGTGGCGCAGTAATAGGCGTCAAAGGCCCGCTGTTTTAGCCGTTTTACCAGTGTAGCGCCTAACAGGGCATTACGTTTTGTTTTCGGATCAGTCATGATGTACCTCTTCTTTTATTTTTTATTTTAATTATAATACATCTCTTACCATCTTAAAATTAGAAAATGAAAAAATGGTAGGACATGGAGCTATAGAAACATGGAGTTATAGAAACACGGAGATATGGAATCACAGAGATATGGAAGCACAGAGATGTAAAAGAAAGGCAAAAAACAAGGTGCCCGATTTAGTCGCAATTCATTTCACGGTCAAATTGACGCTGCCAAAAGCAGATGATAAAATATAATATTAGCTTATAAAGTTAAAAGAGAAAAGCAAAGTGAAGTTACGGAACCGGCGCAGCAGCGGTTTTCTGCTTTGGCTGGCCCCGTATCCGCGGGTCGGTCACATGTATGGATCTGAAGGTGTAAGTATGAAGATTATCGATGCGCATATGCATTATTACAAAAAAGAAGGCTTTGATCAATTGGCGCAGCTGGCCGGACACATAAATTCCCGGGAAGGCTGGGAGAACATCTGCGCAGAAAATGGAATTGTTTTTTCTGTGGCCATGGGCAACAGTTTTGAAGTACCCTGTCGTTTTGGCGGCGTAGTGCCCCGTCTTATTGATTTAGGCGGTGCGCCGTTTTGTGCACAGCCGTATAATCAGCCGCAAAATATAGGTTATTGTCTGGGGGTACAAAGTGAGGCGATCACTTTGGAAAATGCAGAAAAAACCGCGCTGGAATTTGAATATTATCTGCAGCGGGAACCGCATTGTGTAGGGATTAAATTTTACATGGGCTACGAAAACGTGTATCTTTATGACAAGCGGCATGAGCCGCTGTTTGAGCTTGCCCGGGCTTACGATGTGCCGGTGGCGATGCACAGCGGTGAAACGGCGAATCATCATGGACGGCTGCGGTATGCCCACCCTCTTACGGTCGATGAAGCGGCAGGTTCGCATCCGGGGGTGCGTTTTGTCATTTGTCATGTGGGAAATCCCTGGATCCCTGATGCTATCGAAGTAGCGGCGAAAAATGAAAATGTGTTTATAGATTTTTCTGGCTTATGGGAGCATCATCTGACACCGGAACGGGAAGCAGCCCTAAGTGGATTTCAGCAGTATATCCGGATGTGGCTGGAGTATCAGGGGATATGGCATAAAATTATGTATGGCAGCGACTGGCCTTTGATTAATATTCCGGATAATATACGCAATCTGGGCAAAATCATTCCCGAACAATATTGGGAGGCTTTTTACTATGAAAATGCTCTCCGGGTATACAGTCGGATCGGGAATGTTTTACAAACCACGGAGTATTGATAGAAGGCAAGGGAATTTAGCGGCGTTCAGGGCGTTTGGCTGAGCGCCGTTTTTTCTTATCCTTTATGAGTTGCACAAGAGTTAGTGGCTAGCGTATCTTTTCACAAAGATTACACTTAGCTTTGAATAATATGTTATAATCAATAGCAGAAAATATCTTCGGAGGCGTGCCATGGATGAAGATCGTGTAGTGAAACTGATCGATAAACTGCAATATTTTGATTATGACAAGATTTTAAATAAGATCCGTAAAACCGTACAAAAACCCAGCGTGTTGGTAACCGGCGGCACAGGCGTGGGGAAGAGCAGTCTGATTAACCGGTTGTTTGGCATGGATGCGGCCCCTACCGGGAGCGGCCGATCTGTGACAGAACATATCGCCCGCTATGAGCCGGAACACAGCGATGTTATTTTATATGATACCCGGGGATACGAAACCGGGGAAGAAAAACAGGATAAGTTTTATAAAGAAGTAATCGGCTTTGTTAAAGAAGCCAATCAGCAAAGCGATGTTACGAAGCATGTGCATCTGACCTGGTATTGCATTTCCGCCGCCAACAAGCGCGTTGTTCCTGCGGATCTGACGGCGGTAGCCGCATTGTCCGGCCTGACCAAAGTCTGTATAGTTTTGACCCAGATCGATAGCGCTACCGTTGTGGAACTGGATGAAATGAAAGCGGCACTGGCGGAAAAGTTACCGGAAACCAAGGTGTTTGCGGTCAGTCTTGATCCCCGCATCCCGGAGGAAATGGTACAGTGGGAGACGCTTATCGAATGGTCTGTCGATCAGTTGGACAGCGGGCTGCAACTGGCCTTTGCCCAGGCGTTGGGACAGGAATTGCGCATCAAACATTTACAGGCGGACCAACTGATCCATCGTTATGTGGTGGCGGCCGGCGGCGCTGTAGTTTGTCCTTTGCCGATGACGGATTCCGCAGCGTTGATTGCGATCCAGACTACGATGGCGACTCATTTATTTAATTATTGGGGCATCGACCGGGGTACGGATAAAATCAAGGAAGTGTTTGTGAATGTGGTGGTAGCCAATACGGGACGTATTTTTTCACGTTCTTTGTTGAAGGTGATTCCCGGCGCAGGAACCGTGGCGGCCGTAGTTGTAAATGGCAGTGTGGCAACTTCTTTTACATATGCTTTTGGCAAAGCTATCAATGAAATCTGTTATAAAGCGGCAGCGCATATGGCCAAAGGCGAGAAAGTAGACCTTTCTTCCGCCTTTGCGATGAATGTGATCATGACGCTGATTCAGAAATATTATAAATAAAATAAAGCAATAGAATAAAATCGATAAAATGAAGCGGTACATATTCCCGGAGAGAATTTGAGGAAGCGTATGTTCACCAATATTTGGACGCGGTTTAAACAAAAGAGCGTTGCTAAAAACAGCGATGTTTCTGCAACCAAAACTAAAGAGCAGGCCCCGGATGGGGTGCAAAAGGAAACTGACGACCCGGCTGCACAGCCGAAAAAACCTGCGGTATGTAATATTTTGGCGTTGGGCAAGACCGGCTCCGGCAAAACCTCATTGCTTAATTACCTGTATGGGTTTACCTTGCCTGTGGGAGCGGGGTTGCCGAAAACCGGAAAAGGCCTGCATGAACAGATACTGACCCGTAATGGTGTAGCCTATCATGTGTTTGATACCTGGGGGATCGAAGCCGATTCGCTGCCGGAATGGCGCAGAGAAGTGCTGGAACTGGTCACCCGGCGCAATACCTCGGTCTATCTCGAGCAGTGGTTCCATGCGGTGTATTATTGCTTTTCCGCGAACACAGCGCGTATTGAAGAAGCGGAAGTCACAGAAGTGATTGTGCCTCTTCTGGCAATGGGCTGTAAGGTCGTAATCGTGCTGACCAATGCCGAGGAAGGCTACAAAAAAGCGGAGAAAATAGAAGGCATGCAACAGTATTTGCGGGAAGAACTGCAGAAACGCATTCCCTTTGCGAAAATGCCGGAGATCATTCCGGTTTCCAGTGTCGCAGGCGAAACCCTGGGCGGCGATAAGATAGTCCGGTTCGGTCGGCAGGAGGTGCTGGAAGCAGCCCGCTATAATCTGGCGGAGGATATTACGGTACGGTTGCCCGCTATCTATAAAGCGAACCTTCGGGCGAAACTGACTGCCTGGAAAGAAAGAAGCCTTTTGTTATTGGCGAACGGAAAAATCAGTTTTGTACTGAATAATAATTCTGCGAAACAGTTGATCGATCTGGTTAATTACGATTTATTGAATACGCTTGGCGCCATCGATGCCGACGGGGATCGTTTGGAAAAAGCGGCGAATGCCTACCTTCTTCTCACAGAAGATAAGCAACAGATGGACAAGCGCTGGCGCCCCGCTTTTCGGCGCATTACCTATGTAAATGGGTATGAATACAGCAAGGGCTTGTCTGTCAGTCTGGCTATGGATATAGCGGCAGGCCTGGTTCGTACCTCCAGGAGCATCAGAGAAAACCTGAGCCGCAAGGTGGAGAGAACCTATAAAGAAATCATGGAAAGTTTGGCAAATGAGACGAAGTAAGGCGGAAAGGAACTGGTGAAGTCCATGGTCAATTTGTTGCTTTTATCCGCTGTCGTGATTTTTGCCAGCGTCTTTTTGAATCGAGTATCTAATAAATTGGGTATTCCCATGCTGCTGGCCTTTATCCTGTTAGGCATGGGGTTCGGCTCGGACGGACTGCTAAAGATTTCCTTCAGCGATTATCACATTACGGAAGATATCTGTACGGTAGCTTTGATTTTTATTATGTTTTATGGCGGTTTCAGTACAAACTGGAAGCAGGCGCGCCCGGTGGCGGTGAAAGCCGGTTTGCTGGCATCCCTCGGCGTGTTGATTACCGCCTTGCTCACCGGGCTATGTGCCCATGTTGTACTGAATTGCAGCTGGCCGCTGAGTTTTCTGATGGGGGCAGTAGTATCCTCTACAGATGCGGCTTCCGTTTTTTCCGTGCTGCGTTCCCGTAAACTGAATTTGCGGGATAATACGGCGTCCCTGTTGGAAATGGAAAGTGGCAGTAACGATCCGTTTGCCTATATGCTTACGATTATTTTTATTGCAATGCTGCAAGGCGAAAACAACCAGGGCTTTACCTGGTTGATGGTTCTTGCGCAGGTTGGCTTTGGTTTGGTATTCGGTTTTGCGGTGGCCTATGCAGCCCGTTTTGCACTGCGTCGCTTTCATTTTGGCGATGCCGGCTTTACCATGGTGCTGATCGTTGGCCTTGCGCTTTTGGCCTATGCGTTGCCTACTGCGGTGCATGGTAACGGGTATCTGGCCACGTATATTGCCGGCATTATGCTGGGAAATACCCGCTTTAAAGACAAAAGAGTGGTCAGTCATTTTTTTGATGGACTGACCAGTTTGATGCAGATTATTATCTTTTTTCTTTTGGGGTTACTTTCTACGCCCCATAAGCTTTTGGAAGTGGCATTGCCCGCACTGGGCATTCTTTTATTTTTGACCTTTGTGGCACGCCCTGTGGCGGTTTTTGCTTTATTGGCGCCCTTTCCCGGCAGCAGCAGAGAACAGAAGTATCTGGTGTCGTTTGCCGGCCTGCGCGGCGCCGCCTCTATTGTTTTTGCTATTTTAGCAGTAGTAGGAACGGAAACAGGCGAAATCGTATTTCATGTCACCTTCTTCATTGTATTGGTGTCGATTCTTGTGCAAGGCTCGCTTTTGCCCCTTGCTTCCCGCAGGCTGGGGATGATTGACGACAGTAATGATGTATTGAAAACGTTCACTGACTATACCGATGAAGTGCCTGTGCAGTTTATTCAGTTCCATATTCCTACGGGACATCCCTGGGTAGGAAAGACGCTGAAAGAGATTGCATTTCCACCGGAAACACTGGTCGTACTGCGGGAACATGGCCGCGAACGGAACGTACCAAACGGACAGACCGTTCTGGAAGAAGGGGATCGGTTGGTTTTGAGTGCCAAACGGGGCAGTGAAGTCAAAGGAATCCAATTATCGGAAGTTACGGTGCAGGCCGGGGACGAATACGAAGGGCGTGCGCTCAGAGAAATTCATTTGGAAAGCGACCAGCTGATCATCATGATCCAACGTGATTCACAGGTGGTGATTCCCCAGGGCGATACGATGTTGAAAACGGGTGATGTACTGGTGATCAACCGTATTGAAGCGTAAAAAAACAGCAGATCCGCCGGCGTTTTTGCAACGGCCGCAGTCTGCTGTAAGATAGTTGGGTGCTGCTTTTCAGAGGAATCAGTACCCCGCATCTTCATCGATCAGGATTCACGTGGTGCAGTACCGACAATGGAGGGGCAAAAGTCAATACCCCATATCTTCGTCGATCAGGACGATTTCCATGTCCATATGGTTCATCTTCCGCCAGTAGATCGTTTGGGCGCTGCAGATCCGCTGGGGACTGCGGCAGTCATAACAGCGATCCAATTTAATGGCACAAGGCGTTTTATATTCATGCCGCCGGGCATTTAACGGCGCGGCGACATTTCGTGCGCGGAATGCCGCTTCTTCTAATGTAGGACAGATCTTATTCCGGCTGATGACAAAATAGACTTTTTTGTGCCCGTACAATGAACCGGCGATACGATTGCCGGTGCCGTCAATATTAACGATTTCTCCGGTTTCCGCGATTCCATTGGCGGACAGCAGAAAAATTTCCGTCGTGAGGCAGTCTCTCGCCGTGGAATAGAAGCCTTTTCCTTCCCGGGGATATTTGGGATGATACACATCGTTATGGGTTTGCAGCATTTCAAATAAATGCATGTCCAGTAAAGTTTCGGAATCTCCAAAACCCACCGTACAACCGTCGATTTTTTTATTTAAATAGTCCCCAGCGTCCTTGGCGGAGGCGAAGCTGCTCACCTCATAGCCGCGTGTTTTCAGCGCGGTTATAATTTTTGTAAAATCCATAAGATGATTCCTCCTTCTTCTCATAGGGAGAACGGTGCCTAAGCCGGTTTTTCTCCCGGAAAATTTTCTCCCCGGGAGATATCTGTCCCCCGGTCCTGCCTGTGGGTATAGCATAGTGTTGCTCGCTACGCTCATTATACAGCAGAAAGAATTTCAGGTAAATGCGTTGCATTATTTGTCCGAAAATGAATCTGACCCGGCGGCAAATTTATGTTACAATAGAAAGCGTATGAAAGATAAGGTAAGAAAATGTATATAAGAAAGCTTACTAAAAGGAGCCGAGTAAAAATGAAAACGAAATTATTGCTGTTCTGTCTTTCTCTGTTTGTATTGGCTGTTTCTGTAACAGGCTGCGGCGGTAAAGAGCCGGCTAAAAAAGCGGCGGCGCCGGTAACGGAGCTGCGGGTCACATATGTCAAGGCACCGCTGAATATTCCCAGTATCGTAGATAAAAATAAGGGGACGATTGTCAAAGGTTTTGAAAAGGATGGCGTGAAAGTAACGTTTCCGGAGATTACATCCGGAGCCAAGCAGACGGAAGCATTGGCTGCGGGTTCCCTGGATATCGCCAGTTGCCTGGGTGGTACCAGTGCCATTTTAGCCGCATCCAACGGTGCTGACATAAAAGTGGCGGGCATTTACAGCCGCGCGCCGAAAGCGTTTACGATCATGGTGAAAGATCCTTCGCTGAAAAGTGCGGCGGATTTGAAAGGCAAGCGGGTGGTAGGGCCGAAAGGTACGATCCTGCACCAGATTTTGGCTGCGGCACTGGCGAAAGAAAAGCTGACTCTGAACGATGTGGCATTTCGTTCTACCGGGATCCCTGCCGGCGTGAACGCCTTGCTTTCCGGCGAGGCCGACGCGGCGCTGGTAGCCGGCGCGGAAGTACTGCGAGCCCAGAGGGCAGGGGCGCGGATATTGACTACCGGGGAAGGCCTTGTGAACGCGACGATCGTCATCGGCGTCAGCGGTAAATTCCTGAAAGAACATCCGGACATGGTAAAAAAATACCTGGCACTGCACCGGGAAAGCATTACCTTTATGCAGAAAGAACCGGATCAGGCTTATGCCTTTACCGCAAAGGAAACGGGACTTTCTGTAGCTGACGTAAAAAGCATGGCGCCCTGGTATGATTTTTCAACAAAAGTTACACCTAAGGATATACAGGACCTGGAAGAAACCCAGGCGTTCTTATTAGCCAATGGGATGCAGAAAAATAAAATTGCGATTCAAACGTTGTTGGCCGACGCAGAATAAGAGTAAAGTGGTCGAGGTGTATTTCATAGCAAGGAACAGTCCGAAGAGACCGGAGAAAACATTCTTCGGTACATAACTGGATGGGGTTGCGACGGGAATTTCCGTGGAAAGGTAAAAATGAGGGCAGTAATTGATCGGGATCAGGTGACAACAGAGTTTTTTGCGTACGTTGCTTCTTATGATCTGACGAGCCCGAAGTTTCAGCTCAAAGTGGACCACAGCCTGCGCGTAGCTTCATTGAGCGATCGCATTGCGGACAGCCTGGGAATGCAAGGTCAGGCAAAAGAACTGGCCTGGCTTTTGGGGATGCTGCATGATATCGGTCGCTTTGAGCAATTGCGCCGTTACGGCACTTTTCGTGACGGGTTGTCTGTTGATCATGCGGCCTTAGGGGCGGATCTGCTTTTTAAAGAGGGGTTGCTCCAACGCTTTATTACGGCAGATGCGGCGGCGCAAGAGTATCAAATCCTGGAAAAAGCCATCCGTTTGCATAATGCGTATCTCTTGCCGGAGGATCTGACGGACACAGAATATCGGTATGTGACGCTCTTACGCGACGCTGACAAAGTGGATATTTTGCGCGTTAATATTGAAACACCCCGCCAGGCGATTTATGATGTGCCTGACAAGGTGTTTCTGGAAGCGGCGATCACGCCGTCTGTGTATGAAAATATCCTTCAATGCCGTAATCTGGACCGCCAGACCATGAAGACGCCTATGGATCTGATTTTAGGGCACATATCTTTTCTTTTTGGTCTGGTCTATAAAGAAAGTGTCCGGCAGGTAGAAGAGCAGGGGTATTTAGCAACGCTGCTGCAGTTAGAGAGCCATAACCCGACAACAAGGGAGCAGTTTGTTAAGATCCGGGAAGTCGTTGCCGCATACATCGCCCAAAGGCTCGGGGAATCGTAACAGCAGACGTCACTCTCCCAGCAATTGCAGTATTTTTTGCCGCATGAGCTGAAATTCCGGATCTGCGGCAGTCCGGGGACGGGGAAATGCAAGGGAGAGATCCGCTTTGATGCTGCCGGTCTCCATAACCAACAGGCGGTCGCCGAGCAAAAGCGCTTCTTCCACGTCGTGTGTGACAAAAACAATGGTTTTTCTGCTGTCTTGGAACAGGCGCAGAACCAACTTCTGCAAATGCTGCCGGGTAAAGTAATCCAGAGCGCTGAAGGGTTCGTCCATAAGGATCAGGTCGGCGTCATAAAAGAGCGCCCGTCCCAAAGAGACCCGCTGTGCCATACCACCGGAAAGCTGGTTTGGGTAAAAATCGGCAGTCTCGCTTAATTCCAAATCCTCCAACAGTTGCGCAAGACCTGCGCGGCTGTTTTTTTGATTTGGAGGCTGCTTTCTGCCTTTGCGGGCCAACGCAATATTTTCCGTAACGGTAAGCCAGGGAAGAAGGCGAGGGTCTTGAAATACAAGCGAAACCTTGCGGGGCAAGGATGAAATACTCCCCTTTGTGGGATGTTCCAGACCGGCCAGTAAGCGCAGCAGCGTGGTTTTGCCGCAACCGTTTTTGCCTACGATGCAGGTAAAACTGCCAAAATTAATTTGGAGGTCGGATATGGAAACTACGGTCTTAGCAACATCTGCATTGACAGGATAACTTTTACAAAGGTCGGCAAGGCGAATCGGATCAGGCACAATTATCATTACGGACCTCCTTATTTCGCCAGGGAAGCAGCGGATTTAACAGGTGAAGAAAAATAAAGTCCAGTAAACTGCCGATAATGCCGATACAAAGTAAGCCCACAATGACGATGTCAGGACGGGACATTTCTTCTGCATCTAAAATCAAGTAACCGATCCCGGCGGAAGCCGCGATCAGTTCCGCTCCGATCAAAGCCCGCCAACTGTAACCTAATGAAATCTGCAGCCCGGTAACGATGGATTCCAATGCGGCAGGAAGCTGAATATAGCGGATGATCTGCCAGGGCGTAAGATCAAGAGAATAACCTACTTCCAGGAAGTCTCTAGCACAATTGCGAATCCCGCTGTAAGTGTTTAAAAACAAAGGAAAAAAAGCCGCTAAAAAGATAATGGTCAGCTTGGAAGCTTCGCCGATGCCGGCCCATAAGATAATCAGGGGTATGGCCGCCAGGGGCGGTACATGCCGCAAAAATTCCAGCAAAAGTAAAAAATGGTCGTAAAAAAACCGGCTGCGACCACAGAAAACCCCCAAAGGGATTGCAATGACAACAGCGAGAAAAAAGCCTGAAAAAACCCTGCGCAGGCTGATTAAAAGATGGGAGAGAAGAAGACCGGATCGCACCAGTTCTCCCAAACTGTCCCAAACCGTAAAAGGAGAAGGAAGCAGGTAAGGACTGAATAACCGGACTTCGGAAACAAAAAACCAAAGCAACAGAAGAACGATCGGTATGATCAGACCGTTGACGAATCGCTGCATGAAACCTCTCCTTCCTTCCGATAGATCAGATTTTTTATCCGGTTCATCCACTCCACCGGATAAAGAAAAAGTGTCAGTGTTATTTTCCGGATTGTGATATCTCAATCTGATGATAATATAGCAACCTGAGTTTGCACAAAATATTGTATCAAATAATGCATTCTATCTCAATGTATTTGCAAAAATATACTTTTTTTCCTAAAATTACCGGGGGTGAAGAAAGAGTAAATGCTGCTTATGTTATAATATATTACACAAGGTCAGAGAATGGCCCAGGAGGTGAACGTGTCAATTTGTAACCTGTAAGGTAATGGGTGCTAAAGAAAGGAAGTGTGACCATGGGATTGTTTGACGGAGTATTCAAAAAAGAGGCCTGCGCTGTCTGCGGCAAAGAAGTCGGCATGTTATCCCGTTCTAAATTACAGGATAAACAGTATATCTGCGACGACTGCCGCAAAAATATCAATCCGTTCATTCGGTCGGACTATATCACCCTGGAAGAATTCCACCAGGCGGTCAGACAGGCGGAACAGGATCAGAAATTACTGGAAAATGCGCCTTCCGACTCCAGCTATCTGCAGCATGGCAGCGAGTCCATTGCCGTGAAGCATTATTATACAAAAGGTGTTTTCACGATTCAGAGCAACCGCCACAGAAACGCCAAGTATCCGCCGGTATTCTATTATAACGAGGTTCGTCCGTACGATCCTTCGGCTAATTTTGTTGAAAAACAGATGGGGTCTGACCCGCGCCGATTGGGAAATATGAATCTTATTACACTGGAGGAAAAACATGCTTCGGACGGAACGAATGATGGCTGGACGATTCAGTTCCCCTATAACCATAAGGGGATCCGCAATGTACAGATCGAGATCGGTAAGGATTTTGACGCGAATGAGGTAAAAGCTTTTTATGACAGAGTGCGTTCTACGGCGCGTTGGCGTGAAAATACAAAATCTATGCAGCGCGAGCAGGAGATGAATATGATGAATACCTTCAGCGATGTGTTAAAAGCTAAAATGACCGGCGGCAATGTGGACGAAGCCCTGGCAAAAGGGAAACAAAGAGCGGAAGATATTGCCAACGGGAAAGAAAAAGAAGGCTTTTTCAGTAAATTCTTCAGTTAGTATTGGCGTTGCAGTAAACGTACTATTGAATTACGCAGGAAAATTTGCATCCTGCAACTGAAATCAGTCGTAGGGTGCGATTGCTTAGAGAAACGAAGCATAAAAGAGGTGAGACGGTGACTGAAGAAAAGCGGCATCCAAGGTGGATCATGCATGTGGATATGGATGCTTTTTATGCTTCCGTAGAAATATTGGATCAGCCGGAATTAAAAGGAAAACCGGTGATCGTAGGGGGGCGTTCAGCTCGGGGCGTGGTTTCTACCTGTTCGTATGAGGCCAGGGCTTTTGGCGTCCATTCTGCCATGCCCTTATTTGAAGCCCGCCGACTTTGCCCCCATGGTATCTTTATACCCTGCCACCCCCATCGTTATGCGGAAATGTCTCATAAAATCATGACTATTTTTCGGGAAACCTCTCCTTTGGTAGAGCCTTTGTCTATTGATGAAGCTTTTGTGGACCTGACCGGTATGGAAAAACTGGGCGGCGCCGATAAAATTGCGCATGCGGTGCAGGGCCGGATTGAAAAAGAGCTGAACCTGAGCGCGTCGATCGGACTGGCGCCCAACAAGTTTCTGGCCAAACTGGCATCAGATATGCAAAAACCGCACGGCTTCGTTAAAATTTTGCCGGAGGAAGCTGCGGCTTTGTTGGCGCCACTGCCGGTGACCCGGATTTTTGGTATAGGGCACAGTGCAGAGAGAAAGTTGCGTCAACTGGGCATCGATACCATCGGACAATTGGCGATGACGGAAACCGGAATTCTGGAAAAAATACTGGGCAGTAATGCGCAGCGGATCCGCAGATTAGCCGTAGGCTTGGATGAACGTCCCGTTATCAATGAAGAAATTGCGAAATCTATCGGCAAAGAAAATACCTTCGCGGTGGACTATACAGACCGGGAATCCTGTCGGGACGAAGTGTTGGATCTCTGCGGACAGGTGGGGTGGCGCCTGCGGCGGGAACATTTTTCCGGGCGGACCGTGACGCTGAAAGTGAAATTTGCTGATTTTCATACGATCACCCGCAGTGTGTCCAGTGACCGGCCCATCTGCTGGGATGAGGAAATTTTTTCTTTGGCGGAAAAACTGCTGCAAACTATAAACGTAAAACCGGGCGTACGCCTTTTGGGTGTTACGGTAAGCGGCTTAGACCGTCCCGAAGATACGCCGGTCCTGGGTTTTGCCGAAGATGAACGGCTGCGGGCGCGCAACCGGGCTGTCGATCAGCTGAAAAGCCGTTTTGGCGAATCGATTATTAAACGCGGCATTCTGAAATGAGTGAGAAAGTGCCCTATGCGGTGTTCAAAATTTTTTATATAGCACTGATTTTTCGGATAGCCAAAGTAATGACTATACTGTTTGGCAGAGTGTAGCTTTGCCTGCCTGGCGCCGCAGCCGGAAACCGATAGTTATCTGGTCCTGGAGGCGTCGGCAGAACGCCTGAGGATATCCTGTTATTTGCCGGATGGGACCCAAATCAATCAGACGGAAGTAAAAAATAATTTGTGAAATAATTTGTGAAATAATTGAGAAATGTGGCATGATGCCAATGCTGTATTGCGGAGATTGGCTCTCTGAGCGGGTCTCCGTACTTTTAAAATATAGTGGGACGTTTAAAAGCCCTACTGGACAAAATATAACATACATGGTATAATCAAACCAGCAAAAGAGTGCTGAAGCAGGACAGCGCAAAGCAAAGGCCCCGAAAATCATGTTTTTGCATAATAGTTTTATAAAAGAGGAGGTGCTACTATGTTAGAGCGGTTGATTAAAATTTTTACAAGCCTGAGCATTATTCCCATCGAATAATAAAATAAAAGAAGACGTTAACGAATAGAATCCTATCTGCGAGGTAAAAATGAATAACGACTTTGTAAAATAAAGGCACCCCTTTTAATAAATAAAGGGGTGCCTTTTGTATTGACCTTAATCATATTGGTAATAACAACGTATTATATTTTGTGGTATGAAGAATTACATCGGTTTGTTCCGCATAAATTAATTCATTTCATAAATTGCCCTGTTTATAGTTCAACATTGATCCATGGTATCTACTTGCCCATACGCGACTAAAACAGTGCCCTTAGGGGCGGAAAGCGCCGGGCAGATGTAGAGTATCACGCCGGTCTGCTCCGCATAATAGGTGGTGAGTACCTGTCCGAATATATCAGTAATCTGACCCAGGACCTGGCCTTCTTCCACAAAATCACCGCTGTGTATATGGTGGAGCCAGCAGCCGGTTTCCAAGGCTTCCAGGTACAGTACATTTTTGACGTCTCGGGGAACGTGGCGGCGGGGCTTCACCGGCAGACTGAACATTTTAAGCCGTCTGAGGATATTACGGATGTCGCCTTTATAAGCGTCAATGTCTTCCCGCAGGCAAAGACCCGCCCCGCCTCTTTCTATCAGGATGGAAGGAAGGCCCGTACTGGCGGCATAATTATAGGCTCCGCCTGTAGCCAGAGAGCGTACCATAAACTCCACGTCCAAAACTATCGCCATGGAACGTGACGCTTTTTCTACTTCTGGCGTGGGTTGCCCCGGGTAATAGACATAAGGCACCAGGCTTTCGTGAATATCGCCGCTGTGCAGATCCACATAATAGTCCGCAATAGTAAAGAAATTGCTGCTGAGCAAATAGGCTGTTTTATCCGCCAATGTCCCAAGCGGCGTCCCGGGGAATACACGGTTTAGATTTTTACCGTCTTCGGGCACAATAAACTCCCGCCGGGCCCAGAATCCCTGAATGTTTACCGGATGCATTAAAATAAGGCAGCCGGAGACATCCTCCGGAGACACATCGCGGCCTAACTCCATAGCCGCTGCAATACCGGGATATTCTCCCCCGTGAATCCCGGCGGTGATCAGTAAAGTGGGGCCGTCCTCTTTTCCGTTAATGATGGTCACGGGAATACTGGTGCTTGTATCAGGAACCGGCAGACAGGTACGTAATTTACTGTTACGGCGAACCTGCATCCCGCAAATCGTCATATCGTGTGACATATGTTTCTCCTTTGGTTTAAGAATTGATGGGAAGGATTGATCATGACATGTATACTATTAACACAATTGTACTAAAATCCAACTTATTATAACATGAAGAAAAATTTTTAAAAATGCTTTTCTATATTATTGTAATCATATTACTGATAACTACAATGAATCTTATTGATAACTATTTTAAATAATGTTAAAATACAATAAATTATCAGATACGTTATACTAAAGATTTAAAAATAGAACTATGAGTTGGAGATGATGTATTTGACTAGAAGACAACTGCTGCTGCGTTTGGCCCAAATGGTTTTTGTCTTGTTAGGGATTAGTTTTATTACCTTTTGTCTGGTTATGTTATCCCCCGGAGATCCTGTGCGGCAGATGATAGCAGGTAACGAAGACATAATGGTAAGCCAGATGGAAATAGAGGCCTTGCGCCACGAACTCGGTTTGGATAAACCTTTCATTTTTCAATACCTTGACTGGTTAGTTCGCGTTCTTCACGGTAACTTCGGCTTTTCCTTTATGATGAAGAAGCCGGTTCTGGAAGCAATGTTGGAAACGCTGCCGGCTACCGTAATCTTAGCCGCGGCTTCTTCTTTGTTCATGTTAATTTTCTCCATTCCTTTGGGAATTTATACTGCCGTCCGGCAAAACACATGGTTTGATTATATAGTAAGGGCTTTTACGTTTATTGGCGTTTCTATTCCCAACTTTTGGATGGGACTTATGCTTTTGTGGATATTTGCTTTGAAACTGAGTATATTTCCGATTGTGGGGGGCGAAATTACAATTGAAAATTTAATTCTCCCTATGGTAACGCTTGGGGTGGTTATGACAGCCAAATACACCCGGCAGGTTCGTGCTGCCGTTTTAGAAGAACTAAATCAGGATTATGTGGTTGGCGCTCGTGCCAGAGGGATGTCAGAAACTCATATTCTCTGGAAAGAAGTGTTGCCGAATGCACTGTTGCCGCTGATTACTCTTTTTGGTTTGGCTTTTGGCTCCCTTTTGGGGGGTGCTGCTGTCGTAGAAATTGTTTTTTCCTGGCCGGGTTTGGGTTATACTGCGGTACAGGCAATTATCTATCGTGATTTTCAGACTGTACAGGCCATTGTTCTTTGGATTGCGTTTATGTATATGATGATTAATTTAATTGTCGATTTGTCTTACACTTACTTTGACCCTAGATTAAGAAAGGCAGGAAGATAAGACATGGAGAATTTACTAAGGGGATTTCAGGAAAATAAGGCATTTCGAATTTCGACATTACTCGTACTTATCTTAGTAATTGTTGCAGTTTCCGCACCTTTGATTGCGCCCTATGATCCACTGGATGCAATTATGAAAGATGCTAATATGGAACCGTCCGCGGCACATCTGTTTGGTACTGACAAGTTGGGGCGTGATGTATTAAGCCGCATTCTATACGGCGCCAGCTACTCGTTGTCCAGTGTTCTGATTTTAGTTTCTGCAATTTTTATAGTAGGAACGACATTGGGGGTATTAGCCGGTTATTTTGGCGGGAAAGTAGATATCATTATTATGCGGATTGCTGATATGATGATTTCTTTTCCGGGGATGATTTTAGCTATTGCGATAGCAGGGATTATGGGCGGCAGTTTAGTTAATGCTATGATTGCGCTTCTGGTTGTAACCTGGACTAAATATGCCCGCCTGGCGCGGAGTATGGTGTTAAAAGTTAAAAAACGGGATTTTGTGGAGGCGGCTGTGGTAAATGGAGGAACGCCGATTCATATTTTGTGGACGCATATTGTCCCCAATATCTTGCCTTTGATGGTGATTACGGCCGCAGCGGATATCGGGGCGATGATGATGGAACTGGCAGGTTTGTCGTTTTTGGGATTTGGCAGTCAGCCGCCTGCTCCTGAATGGGGCTTAATGTTAAATGAAGGCAGAATACAACTGCAGACGGCTCCCTGGCTTATGTTTTTCCCCGGGCTTGCGATTTTTCTTACCGTAGTTATATTTAATTTATGGGGTGACGCCTTGCGGGATGTGCTGGATCCTCGCCACGAAATGTAAGACAGGCTTATTTTTCGTGCAAGACGCTGTTCATAAAACGACTGTGTGAAGGGTTTATGGAAACTTTTTATAATGCTGTTTTGTTTTCCCGTTGTCCATGGATGAGGAATCTTTCAACGCGGTTTTGGGGTGGTTTTACGTTTCAATCGTTGTATAAATTATAAAAAAGAAAGGAAGCGAGTAGGTTATGAAGAAATGGCAAAAAGGTGCGGCTGTGGCTCTGGTGGCTTTAATGGCTGCGGCGGCAGCAGGTTGCGGTGGAGGCGATAAAAAGGCTTCCGGTCCGAAAGATACCTTAAAGGTGGGCATTACCAATTTTGCAGACAGTTTGGAAACGACGGACAACTATTTTGGCTGGCAGGTAATGCGCTATGCTGTTGGTGAAAGTTTGGTCCGCTTCGATGAAAAAATGAACGCAAAACCCTGGGTAGCGGAGAGTTGGAAGGTCTCTGATGATAAAATGTCCTGGACCTTTAAGATTCGCGATATTAAATTCTCCAATGGGAACAAGGTGACCGGTGAAGCGGTAAAAAAATCCATCGAACGTACCTTTAAGAAATCGACTCGGGCAAAATCAATGTTTGAGTATGATTCTATTACTGCCAATGGTCAGGAAGTAACGATTAAAACGAAAAAACCGGTGGCAGTTTTGCCCGGTTTATTAGGCGACCCTCTGTTTATTATTGTCGACGTGACGGAAGATGGGAAACGCGATTTCGCGAAACAGGGACCTGTTTGCACCGGTCCGTATGTAGTAAAAACATTTACCAAAGCAAAATGCGAATTAGAAGCAAACGCTAATTACTGGGATGGTAAGGTGCCTTTTAAAAACATGGTTATTAATACGATTGACGATCCCAATACCCGCGCTATGGCTTTGCAGAAAGGCGAAGTTGATGTTGCTGTTAACATCGCTTCCGGAGATTTGGATTTGTTTAAAGATACTAAGAAATTTACGGTTAGCAGCATCGCTTCCCTGCGCTCCGTACTGGCACGTATGAATGTACACAAAGAGCGGCCTTTAAGTGATCTGAAAGTCCGTCAGGCCCTGATTCGCTCTTTGGATCGGGAAACCTATGCAAAAGTCTTATTAAAAGGTACCTTCTTACCCGGCGGCCCTATGATTCCTCCGTCTGCTGATTTTGGCTTTGATGAATTAATGAAGATGGACCAGGATCAGTATAATGTAGAAAGCGCTAAGAAACTGTTGGCGGAAGCCGGGTGGAAAGACACCAATGGTGATGGTTTTGTAGATAAAAACGGGAAAAATCTGGAATTAGATTTTGTTTTCTACAGTGGACGTGCCGAACTGCCTTTATATGCAGAAGCCACACAGTCGGATGCGAAAAAAGTAGGCATCAAAGTTAATTTGAAAAATGTAGACTATAATGTCTTAGATGGTATTGGTACCCGGGGTGAATACGATTTATTAATTTCTAATATATTAACCGAACCTGCCGGAGATCCGGAATATTTCCTTAATATGTACTGGAAGACGAATGATCCACAAAATGGTTCCGGCTATAGCAATCCCGAATATGATGCACTTTCTGACAAGTTAGCTATGGAATTTGATCCGGCGAAGCGCAGAGAGATTGTGATTGATATGCAAAAGATTGTAATGAAAGATTCCGGGGCTCTGATTTTTGGCTATCCGCAAACTAACATGGTAAGCAATAAAACCGTAAAAAATGCGAATATTATGCCTTGTGATTATTACTGGATTACGAAAGAAATTGCTCCCGCACAATAATTTTGAACAACCTTTTCTAAGACGAACACATTGTATAAGCGCAACCGGGCGGTTTTTCGCCGCCCGGTTATTTAAAAGAGGGCATATTGATGTTACTTGAAGTTAACAACCTGGACATTAGCTATGGCTCCCGACTGACAGTTTCCGGTGTAAGTTTTACATTGGAACAGGGGAGAATTCTTTCAATTGTTGGGGAAAGCGGCAGTGGAAAAACCACAGTAATTCGTGCGATTATGGGATGTCTGCCCGGTGCAGGGCGTGTCAGCGGCGGCAGCATTGTTTATGATGGGAAGGATGTGCTGAAAAATACCCCTGATGAGTGGCGCAGTATGAGTGGCAGAGAAATGTCTATGATTTTTCAGGATAGTGGAAATATGATCAATCCGATTCGGCGGATTGGCAGCCAATTTATTGATTATATTCAGACACATGCTCCTGAAAAATCGAAAGAAGAAGCCTACGGGATGGCTGTTGCTATGTTGGGAAACATGCGCTTGCCCAATCCGGAAAATGTCATGCAAAGTTACTCCTTTGAACTTTCCGGTGGGATGCGGCAAAGGGTTGGTATCGCTATGGCGATGACGTTTAGTCCCAAGCTTTTGCTGGCAGATGAACCGACCAGTGCCCTGGATGTGACCACACAGGCACAGATCATTCGTCAGATTGTAGATGTGCGCAATGAATATGGCGTAGCAGTCATTATCGTAACTCATAATCTGGGTGTGGCTTCCTATATGTCTAATCAGATCATGGTAATGAAAGATGGCCGTATGGCTGAGTACGGACCAAGAGAAACAGTGATCGGTAATCCGCAGCATGAATATACCAGGCAATTATTAGCGGCTGTGCCGGTTATCGGAGGGAAGTGCTATTATGCCTGAACCAACATTTGAACGTCGGCCTGTTATAATGGAAATCAAAAATCTGACGAAAAGATTCGTTGTAGACGAAAATCGTTTTTTAACTGCTTGTGATAACATAAATTTAAAAGTCTATGAGGGGCAAACTTTAGGAGTCATTGGGGAATCAGGCTGCGGTAAAAGCACGTTGGTTCGCACGATTTTACAGATTCATCCTTCTACTGCCGGGGAAGTACTGTTTGAAGGGAAGGATATTTTACAGTCTGAAGGAGAAGAAGAACGGCAGAACCGTCGTAAAATTCAAATGGTATTTCAGGATCCTACTGCGGCATTTAATCCTAAAATGCGAGTTCGGGATATTGTGACAGAGCCTCTGAAAAATTATGGTTTATTAAAAAAAGAAGAGGTGGATTCAAAAGCTGCAGAACTTTTGGAAATGGTCGAATTACCTGCTGATTTTAAAGACCGTTATCCACATAGTATGTCAGGCGGACAAAGACAGCGTCTGGGAATTGCCCGGGCTTTAGCGTTGGAACCAAAGGTCATTATTTGTGACGAAGCAACTTCTGCGTTGGATGTTTCTGTACAGGAAACTGTCTGCGAACTATTGGTAAAGCTCCAGAAAGAAAAAAATATTTCATACCTGTTTATTGCACATGATTTGGGTTTGGTGGATTTAATGTGTCATCAGGTAGCAGTTATGTACCTAGGTACTGTGGTAGAATGGCTTGAGAAAGGTCGTATTGCCTGCCATTGCAAACACCCTTATACCAGAGCTTTAATGAAGTCTGTATTTAAAGTAGATTTTGGCCCGGGTGAAAAAATCGAAGTGTTACCCGGCGATGTACCCAGTCCGTTGGATTTGCCTACGGGATGCCCTTTCCAGGGAAGATGCGAAGATTGTCAGCCGATTTGCTTAAAGGAAAAGCCGGCGTTGAAGGAATTGGAAACCGGGCATTGGGTAGCTTGTCATATGATAAAGTAAATTATTTTATTCGTTTGGATGATTTTTTATTTGTACAATAGGGCGTTAATTGCGATATAGGTTGCAGTTGCCCGACAAAGATAAAAGAAATAAAAAGAATGAATACATTGATAATGCAAAAATAAAAAGCGATCCCTTATTTTAAGAGGGAGCGCTTTTTCAGTGGCAAGGAGAAAATTACTTTTTGATCCGGGAGATTACTTCAAAATTAAAGTTTTAGAAATGGCTTGCTTTCCGTATTATTTCCGGAAGAAGTACTAATAAGGTTGTTGACAAAGGAAGTAGATAGTGTTATCATAACAGTTGAACAATGGTTCAATTATACATAAGAAAAAAAGAAGTGGAATTCATCAAAACTCTCAGGCAATAAAGCAACTTGATAAAGCAGTTGAAAACCTTGCCTGCCCCCTTTGTTTGAGCAGGATGGATGGTGTATGAAGGAGGATAGCATAATGGATGAAATAAAAGATTTGGAGGATTTTCGTAAAAACGCAGAAGACTCAGACTTTCAGCCGGTTCATATGGAAAATGAAGAAGTACGGATGCAGAAGGAAGTAACTTTCGGCGAAGCTGTGCCTCAGGAAATGCCACATGATCATACACATGGGGAAGGACACGTGCCGCCTCATACGCATGGTGATTCGTGTTCCTGCGACCATGAGCACCACCATGAACACAATCACGAACACTGCCATGAGCACAATCACGAACACAGCCACGAACATCATCATAACCATGAGCACGAGCATGAGCATGAGCAGGAACACAATCATGAGCATGCGGTACCGTACATTCACAGCCATACGCATACTCAGTTTCATCATGTGGAAGGGCACCCGGAAAATTGTGAATGCGAACGTTGCCATCCCCATGAGGAATATTGTGGTGTTTGCGGCGAAAGCCTGGCCCACTGCCATTGCGTGATGCCGGATGCGACGAATATTAAAAAAGTATATATTTTACAAAATCTGGAATGCAGCATCTGTGCTGCTAAAATGGAATATAAAATTAAGCAGCTGCCTACCGTAAGTTACGCCAGCGTCAGTGCCCTGACACAACAACTGCGTATTTCCGCTAAAGATCCGGATCGCCTTGTTCCTCTGATTCAGGCAATTGTAACGGAAATAGATTCGTCTGTCAGAGTAATACCGCGTGATACCAAGCCGGGTATGGCGGGCAAATATCGTATTTACGATATCGAAGGTTTGGATTGCGCCGGCTGCGCTGCGAAGGTGGAAGACGCTATTGCTGCGCTGCCGGAAGTTAAAGAGGCGGTATTGGTCTATGCGACAGGGCAACTGCGTATTGCTTCTGATAACTTCACAGGGCTTACCGAAAAAATGCAACAGGCCGCTGATCAGGTTGAAGAAGGGGTTGCCATTATAGCCAGAGAAGGCGCGTCTGCCAAAATGCGTACTTATGAAGTGCGCAACCTGAATTGCGCAGTCTGTGCCAACCGGATCGAGGATGCGATCAACGACCTGCCGGAAGTGGAGGAAGCAGTGTTAACCTATGCGACAGGTCTGCTTCGTGTCAAGGCTCGCAGCTATGACGGTTTATTGGAGAAACTGCAAAACACCGCTGACGGGATTGAGGAAGGCCTGCTTCTTGTTGAGCGCTCTGAAAAACCGGTAAAGGCTGCGCCGGGAAAGGGAGAAGAAAGCTCCTTTGCGCTTACTGCCGATCAGCAGGAGCTGCTGGAAGTCGTTTTTGGCGGCGCGATCTTTATTGCGGCAGAATGGCTGGGCCTGATTCCTCAGGAATATCATCTTTACGCGCTGATTGCTTCCTATGCGATTTTGGGCTGGCGAATTTTGGGCACGGCGTTTCGTAATATGTTAAAAGGCGAGTTTTTTGATGAAAACTTCCTGATGACAGTGGCTACGTTAGGGGCCTTTGCGATACAGGCGTGGGAAGAAGCGGTTGGGGTAATTTTCTTTTACCGGATCGGGGAATGGCTTCAGGATAAAGCGGCCGAACGCAGTCGTCGGCAGATCATGGAAGCGGCCGATATGCGGCCGGAAGTAGTGAATCTGTTGATCGGAGAAGAAGTGCGGGTGATCCCTTCTGAAGAAGCCCGTGTGGGAGATATTTTGCTGGTACGGGCAGGGGACCGCATCCCTTTGGACGGGGTCGTCATTGATGGGGAGAGTCTGTTGGACACATCTCCGATTACCGGGGAGCCGGTTCCTGTACGCAAAAAATATGGTGACGAAGTGTTATCCGGCTGCGTGAATACATCTGCCATGCTCAAGATACGCGTAGAAAAAGAGTTACAGGAATCTATGGTCAGTAAAATTCTGGATTCTGTAGAAAATGCGGCAGCGAATAAACCGCATATTGACCGGTTTATTACCCGTTTTGCCCGTCGCTATACGCCCATCGTGGTGGCGTTGGCGATTGCTGTAGCGGTGATTCCTTCTTTGTTGACAGGAAACTGGAACTATTGGGTTTATACGGCCTTGACATTTTTAGTGATCAGTTGCCCCTGTGCCCTGGTATTAAGTGTTCCTCTTGCCTTCTTTGCCGGCATCGGGGCGGGGTCCAGGCTGGGCATTCTGTTTAAGGGCGGCAACGCAATGGAATTGCTTAAACATGTGTCTGCTGTGGTTATGGATAAAACCGGTACCGTGACGAAGGGCAATTTTGTCTTGCAAAAAGTGACGGCGATGGCAAATGTCTCACCGGATGAAATATTGCAACTTACGGCAGGCGCAGAACAGGCTTCCACCCATCCCATCGCCTTAAGCATTGTCGCCGCAGCCCGGGAAAAAGGGCTGAGTCTGCCGCATCCTGATTATTTTGAAGAGATTGCCGGTGCCGGGTTGGCAGCTCATTTTGGCAACGATCTTCTGCTTGTCGGCAACACCAGGTTACTGAATCGTTATCAGGTCCGTTATGAAGGGTATCAGGCGGCACATAGCGGCAGTGAAGTACTGGTGGCCCGCAACGGAGTTTTTCTGGGTACCTTGCTGATCAATGATACGCTAAAGGATGATGCAATAGAAGCAATTGCTGCGCTGAAGAAGGAAGGTCTGGCTGCCGTCATGCTTACGGGAGATACACAGCAGGAGGCCACGGCCATGGCGAAGGCGGCAGGGATCCAGGAAGTGCTGGCGGAGCTTTTGCCGCAGGACAAGCTGCGGGAAATGAACGCTCTGCGTAACAAATATGGCGGCGTGATGTTTGTGGGCGATGGCATTAACGATGCCCCGGTTCTGGCAGGCGCTGATGTGGGCGCCGCCATGGGCAGCGGAGCGGATGCGGCGATTGAAGCGGCGGATGTAGTATTTATGAATTCGGAGATGTCCTCCATTCCCAAGGCTATTGCCATTGCCAGGACGGTAACACATGTGGCCTGGCAAAATGTAGTTTTTGCTTTGGTCGTTAAAATTATCATCATGGCGGCCGGTATTTTTGGCTACGCATCCATGTGGGCGGCAGTTTTTGCCGATACAGGTGTTTCTGTGATCTGCGTCTTAAATGCCTGTCGTATCCTGTACAAGAAATTTTAAGTTATCCCAACCTATCTTACTATCTCTATAAGAGTAAAAAGTAAATGCACCGTTCCGTGTAAGACTGCAACACATGGAACGGTGTATTTTTAAATAGCCGGGTAGTAGTTAATACATGGTGAATAGAGTTAGATCTATGGGCCTATACCACATCAGTCATCTTCATATTTGTCCGGGAAGAAAAGCTTCAAGGTATCTATATCGGGTTCTTTGCCGAGGGAATTGCCGATAAAGAAGAAAATAAGAGAAGAGGCGATGCCGATCACAATCTGGTGCAGCGAGAATATGCGGATACCCAGGGCCATGGTGGTACAATAAGCGACGATGCCGCCAAACATAGCCCAAAGTGCGCCGGTTCCGTTGGCTTTCGGCCAGAACAGGCCGAAAATCATAACCCAGAAAAAGGCCGTTTCCAGACCGCCGAAAGCAAACATATTGATTTTCCAGATGACAGAAGGCGGGGCGATGGCAATCAGATAGATGCCCGTACCAAGAAGAGTGGTAGCGGCCATGCTGAAACGTTGGATCCCCCGGTTGCTCAGTCCCTTGCCGTTCTTTTTCAGCGTTTGCATATACACGTCTTTAATGATGGAAGAAGAAGCGGTCAGTAAAAGGGACGATACAGTCGAGATTGTGGCAGCCACAGGACCGATAATGGTAACGCCGGCCCAAAAAGGCCCCATCACACTGATGATCGTACGGGGGGTAATATTATCTACGCTGCCTCCATAAGCGGCTAAAGAAGGATTGGTCAGGATGCCTTTGCTCAATACGCCCACCCAGGTGGCGATCAAGGTCATGGCGCCAATCACGATGGTGCCGATGATAATGGCATTGCGCAAAGCCCGGGTATCTTTAAAGCTGATACTGCGGACAACAGACTGGGGCAGGGCCAGCGTGCAGACGCCTACCAACAGCCACTGGCTGATATATAAAGAGATGGGCATTTTGCCCCGGGACAGTGGTTCCAGCATGGCCGGGTCATGGGTACGGATGTGTTCCATAATGGCGCCGTAACCGCCGGCTTTGTCCAACATGGAATAAAATAAAAGGCTCATGCCGGCAATCATGGCTATGGCACAAATGGCGTCGGTAATGGCAACGCCTTTAAAACCGCCAATCGTGGTATAAATCACCACAATCAGACCGAAGAGCGAAAGGCCGGTAATGTAAGAAAACCCGGTAACCGCTTCAAAGAGCTTGGCGGCGCCTACAAACTGTGCCACCATGGTAGCGCAGAAAAACGCAACAATGAAGATAGCGGCAATATTGGCCAACGTATCGGATTTATAACGGGCACGAATGATGTCGATTACCGTTACTGCATCAATATCCTTTGCAATCAGGGAGATTTTTTTACCGAACACGCCCATAACTAAAAAGATAACGACAACCTGCACAATAGCCATATACAGCCAGCCGTACCCGATCTGCCAGGCTACGCCGGGGCCGCCGACAAACGTCGAGACACTGGAATAAGTGGCGACCGTGGTCATTGCCAATACGAAACCGCCCAGCGTACGTCCGCCGATAAAGTAATCTTTCGCGAAGTTAAGGGACCGAGCTTCCGCGGAAGCTTTTTGTACCCGGTAGCTGACATATAATAAAAAAATCAGAAACACAATGACAGGGGCTAAACCGATAAAGCGATCCATTATTTATCCCCTCCTTCGTTGTCTGCAGATTCTCTTGTTTCCACGTCCTGAATCACGTACTCTGCCAGCCAGAAAGCTACTGCCACAGAAAAAAGCCAGGTGCCGATACAGCCGCCGATGACCCAGACCGGGGTATCCCAGAGAATAAGATCGGAACCGGACAGACCGAACCCGGCTAAGATCCAGAAAAGAATGACGGTAACTGTGGCGTAACAGGTGTATTTGGCCTCCCGGTTCGCCTGCCTGAACTGTTCGCTGCGTTTCATAAGGTGCTGCGCCTCCCCGTATTTTATATTTTGTCTTTCAGGTACATCATTTTGTTCCTTAAGTATAACATAAGGCAAAGTCATGTACTACCTTTTTCCACATTTCCTCAAAACAGGGTTCACAAAAAGAAACAGCAGGATGTGTTATAATAAAAATAGCGAAGTTATGATTGAGACGGAACTGCAACACAGGGGAAAAATGATTCCGGAGGATAAAGCCGTGAAAGCGGAAGATTTGAACCGGGCGGCCTGCCGGGTTTTAGGGATTATTCGGGAAGCGGCCGCACATAAAAAACTGTCTGATTTGAGAAAGCAGGAAATAAGATGAGTGTAGATTTTACCCACTTACATGTACATACCCAATACAGTCTGTTGGATGGGGCCTCCAAGCCGAAGGAACTGTTGCAGCGGGCTATGGAACTGGATATGGATTCCATTGCCGTGACCGACCACGGGAATATGTATGGTGTGATCGATATGTATAAAACGGCCCGGTCCCTTAGCAAAGAGGCTGCCAAAGAAGGCCGTCCCGGCATTAAAGTGATTTTCGGCTGTGAATGCTATGTCGCGCCGGAAAGCCGTTTTGACCGCATAGATAAACAGCCCCGTTACCACTTGATCCTGCTGGCGGAAAATAACGAAGGGTACCAAAACCTGGCGCACCTGGTCTCGTTGGGCTTTATTGAAGGCTTTTACCGTAAACCGCGCATTGATAAGGCCATCCTGCGTCAGTACAGTAAAGGAATCATCGCTTTAAGCGCCTGCATACAGGGGGAAATTCCCCACCTTATTTTGCAGCGGAATCTGGAAGGCGCGGAACGAGCGTTACAGGAATATATTGAGATTTTTGGCAAAAATAATTTCTTCCTGGAAATGCAGAATCATGACCTGCCGGAAGAGCAGACCGTGAATCTGGAACTGCGCCGTCTGGCAAAGCAATATGGCGTGGGTCTGGTGGTGACGAATGATATCCACTACGTCCGCAAAGAGGATGCCTCGGCGCAGGACGTGCTGCTGTGCATTCAGACCAATAAAACGGTCAACGATCCCGACCGGATGAAATTTAATAACGACGGTTATTATTGTAAAAGCTATGAAGAAATGCTGGCGCTGTTTCCCAGTGAAGAAGAAGCGCTGCATAATACCCATTTGATTGCCGAACGCTGTAATGTGGATTTTACCTTTGGACAGCTCCTTTTGCCGCAATTTCCCATTCCGGCACAGTATCATGAGGATGCCGATGCTTATGTGCGGGCCTTATGCGAAGCGGAGATCCCGGGGCGCTATGGCAAAGAATTGGACTCTTTGGCAGCGGAAGCGCAAACACAAAAAAGGGAGACCATTCAGAAACGACTGGATTATGAGCTGGGAATCATCAAAACAATGGGCTATGCCGCCTACTTTCTGATCGTCTGGGATTTTATCCACTATTGCCGCAGTCATACCGATGCCCAAGGTACTCCTGACCCCATTCCGGTAGGTCCGGGACGGGGCAGCGCAGCCGGTTCTATCGTAGCTTATCTGCTGCATATTACTAATATTGATCCTTTAAAATTTGATTTGCTGTTTGAACGTTTCCTGAACCCGGAGCGGGTCAGCATGCCGGATATTGATACCGACTTTTGCTATCGGCGCCGGGGCGAGGTTTTGGATTATGTGATCCGGAAATACGGCGCGGATCATGTGTCCCTCATCATCACGTTCGGAACCCTGCAAGCCCGGGCGGCTGTGCGGGATGCGGGGCGGGCCCTGGGGATCAGCCTGCCCAAAACGGACCGGGTGGCCAAAGCCGTGCCGCGGGAACTGGGCATCACGCTGGATAAAGCCTTGCAGTCAAAAGAATTGCGGGCGATGTATGAGGACGACCCGGAAGTAAAAAAACTGATTGACATTGCCAAAAGTGTGGAAGGTTTACCGCGCAACAGCGGGACCCATGCTGCCGGCGTGGTAATTGCGCCCTGCCCGCTGATCGACCTGGTGCCCCTTCAACTGGACGAAGCCGCAGACGCGGAGACCGGTATCAGTCAGGAACGCATGATCACGACCCAGTTTGACAAAAATCAGGTAGAAGAGCTGGGCCTTTTAAAAATGGATTTTCTGGGCCTGCGCACGCTGACGGTAATGGCGGACGCAGTTAAATTTATCAAAGAAAGCACCGGAGAAACCGTAGATTTAGACACAATACCTCTGGAAGATGAAGCTGTAAGTAAAATGCTTTGCGCCGGTGATACCCAGGGCGTATTTCAGCTGGAAAGCGCCGGCATGACGCGCTTGGTTGAACGACTGGCACCGCAGAATATGCAGGATCTGGTGCCTTTGGTCGCCTTATACCGTCCTGGCCCTTTGGACGCGGGTATGGCGGATAATTTCATTGAAGGACGCAGACAACACCATTCCGTCACCAGCATTCATCCGTTATTGAACTCGATTTTAGCGGATACCTACGGAGTGGTACTCTATCAGGAACAGGTCATGCAAACGGCCTCCATTCTGGCGGGTTTCACCTTAGGTGAAGCGGATATTCTGCGCCGCGCCATGGGGAAGAAAAAGGTTAAAGACCTGATCGCCATGAAAAGCCGCTTTGTAGAAGGCGCACAGCGTCTGAATGACGTGCCGCCGGAAAAAAGTGAAGAAATTTTTGAGATCCTGTTGAAATTTGCCGGCTATGGTTTTAATAAATCCCATTCTGTCGCCTATGGCCTGGTGGCTTACCAGACCGCTTATTTGAAAGCTCATTGGCCGGCGGAATTTTTTGCGGCGCTGATTACCAGTGTGATTGGAGATCCGGATAAGATGAGCTGGTATATCACCGTTTGCCGGGAACGGGGCATCCGGGTTTTGCCGCCGGATGTGAACGCCAGTGAAACCGGCTTTTCCGTGGAACAGGGTGCCATCCGGTTTGGTCTGATTGGTATTAAAAGCGTAGGCGAAGGCGCTGTCCAGGAGATTGTCCAGGCCAGAAAAAAAGAAGGCCCCTTTAAAGACATTGGCGATTTTTGCCGACGGGTCAATTATCATATGCTCAATCGCCGCTTACTGGAAAACCTGATCAAGTGCGGCGCTATGGATTCTTTGGGAGCCAAACGCTCGCAGCTTCTGGCGGTGTATGAAAATGCATTGGAAGTAGGGGTCCGCCAGCAAAAAGACTACGACAGCGGACAGATCGGGCTTTTTGGCGATGACAGCTTTGCCGAGGTGAATACCATCGCTCTGCCGCAACTGGAGGAAATGAATCGATCCCTGCTGTTGAAAAATGAAAAGGAATTGATCGGCTTTTATGTAACCGGGCATCCGCTGGACGGCTATCGGGAGGCGTTGAAAAGTCTGACTCCCATGTATACGCTGACCGGAGAAAATCCCGCGGTACGGGACGGCGCATTTGTGACCGTAGGTGGCATTATCAGTCTTTGCGACATCAAAGTGACTAAAAAAGGCGATTCCATGGCTGTTCTGCTGTTGGAAGATTTCGGCGCAAAGCTGGAAGTAGTAGTGTTCCCCCAGGCTTACGGAGGGTGTGCCGGTCTGTTGGCGGAAGACCGGATTATCGCCGTGGAAGGGCGCTATAATGTAGATGAAAGAGGCGCTAAGATCATTGCGTCGCAGATTGTGCCCCTGGAAGAAGGGCAACCTGCCCCTGCCTTTTCTCCAAGAAAGAACGGTAATGGAGTGTTTCGCCGCGGAACCGCGACGAATTGGATGCAGGAGACACAGGCAACTTATGTGGCCGAAGGTGATACGCCTGATGCCGCCCTTAATATAGCGTCTGGCGCTGCGTCTATATCGGCTTCTGCTTCCGCTACGGCACTGAATGAATCTAAAGGCGCTGCCGGACACGGTACCGATTCGGAAGGACATGTGCAGGTCCCCATCAGCGCGGTGATAGAACTGATCATCGCGCCGGAAAAGGAAAACGAGACCATAACCAATCAGCTGGTGGCCATTTTACAAAAGCACAGAGGCAGTACCATGGTCTTTTTAAAGCTCATGGGGGCCCGGCGGAGGATACGACTGGATCCGAGGTATTATGTAGACGGACAGGATACGTCTTTACAGGATGAACTGGCGGAATTATTGGGCCCGGGCACTTTCCGCGTGCGGGAGATATAAGCGGATGTGGTTGTTTTTGTGTTGCGCTGAATTTTTGGTAAACGCATGTTGCAGTATTTAACTTGTCACAAGTAAGATTTTTTCTTCTTTTCAATAATATATACCCATTTTATAATTAAATTGAAAAATAATAAAATTGACGAATAAAATGCGCTAAAAAGAAAATTTCAAAGTCTTTTTCCACCTTATTCAAAGGTGGCAATGATAGAGAAAAAGTTTTTGCAGGAGGTGTATTGTAATGGCAAAAAAAGAGATCCTTGTAGGGTATGGTGTGGACATTGATGCTGTAGCAGGTTGGCTTGGATCCTACGGCGGCGAAGATTCTCCCGATGATATTTCCCGTGGTTTATTTGCTGGCGAAGTAGGGGTTCCTCGCTTGCTGAAGTTGTTTGCTAAAAATAATATCAAGGCTACTTGGTTTGCACCGGGGCACTCTATCGAAACATTCCCTGAATCTATGAAAATGATTGTTGAGGCCGGGCATGAGATCGGAGCCCACGGGTACTCCCACGAAAATCCGATTGCAATGACACCGCAACAAGAAGAAGATGTGCTGAAAAAATCTATCGAACTGATTACCAAATTAACGGGAAAAGGCCCGACCGGGTATGTTGCACCTTGGTGGGAATTTTCTAATGTAACCGATAAACTGCTCAAAAAATATGGTATTAAATACGACCATTCGCTGATGCATCATGATTGCATGCCTTATTATGTTCGTATAGGAGACAGCTGGACTAAAATTGATTATTCCGCTCCTGCGGCAACTTGGATGAAACCGTTGGTACGTGGCGAAGAAACTGATTTGGTAGAAATTCCTGCTAACTGGGATCTGGACGACCTTCCGCCGCTGATGTTTATTAAGAAATCTCCTAATAGCTTTGGCTTCCACAATCCGAAAGATATTTTTGGTATGTGGGAAGATTCTTTTGACTATGTGTATGATAACTATGATTTTGCGGTATTCCCCATGACTGTTCATCCTGATGTTTCTGGTCGTATTAAGTGCTTAAATTGCCATCAGCACCTGATTGACCATATTAATTCTTATGAAGGAGTGCGGTGGTGTACGCTTAATGAAATGGCAGAAGCGTTTATTGAAAGATTTCCGCGGAAGAAATAAATACAATATGTAATTCCATCATATGGGCTGCAGTCTGACCTGTGACTTATATGTACAGAGGCATGCAGCGAAAGCTGTGTGCCTCTTTTACCTTTATATATTGGGCAGGATAGCAAAATAAGTAAAACAAAGCAAAACAAAATCTGAAAATTAAAAGAAATTTTTGTTTAAGAAAAGGGAAGGAGAGGCAGGATATGTGTATATTGTGCGGGGAAATGATTATGACGGTTCATTGGACGGATCAGCCTCTTCATGATGATGATTATCGAAAAAAGAAACAGATTGTTTCTGGCGAATTGCAGCGTGAAAGAAGAAGGCTGCGTCTTAGAAGGGTCGCAATTGCTGGTAAAATTTTAGAATATTATGGGTTGAAGCTATCCGAATGGAATGGAAGTCGTTACCTCCTTTCAGATAAAAAGGGAGTCATGAGGGTTGTATATGATGTAGGGGCTATGTGGCAAGCAGCTACTGAAATGTGCCATAAACAGCTAGATCCGCTGGATCCTGAATTTTTGAACTATTTGCAATTAAAGGGGACGTATGCAAAATGAAGGAAGGAGATGGCAGATATCCGGTTACGATAGTGACAGGTTTTTTGGGAAGCGGAAAAACGACGGTATTATCCAATGTTTTGCGCAGTAAAGAATATTGTAATGCAGCTGTCATTATTAATGAGTATGGACAGGCAGGGTTAGATCACAGGCTAATACGTCGGGTTCAGGAAAAAACAAGATTGTTAAGTGGCGGCTGCATTTGCTGTAATATGCGCGACGACTTGCTGAAAGAAATTAAAGAAATATTGAATGAAGCAGAGCGGGGAGAAATCAAGATGGACAGGATCGTAATTGAGACTACCGGTCTTGCTGATCCTGCGCCAATCCTTTTTTCTATTCTTATGGATCCACTTCTTACAAATCGATTTTACGTTGAGGGCGTGGTTTGTTGCTTAGATGCAGCGAATGGAGAATTGCACCTGCAAAACCACCCCGAATCTGTGAAGCAGATTGTAGCTGCAGATATCGTTATTATTACCAAAACAGACCTTGTGGAGAGTCATACTGTACAGGAAATGCGAAGTCGTTTGCGCCAACTTAACCCTGCGGCAGTAGTTGCAGAAGCAGCAGAAGGGAAAATTGATCCACATATCGTATTTGCACCGGAGCATAACCAAATAGAAACACGCCAGACACAACTGGAGAAAATTCAAGAGCATCTCACCAATGATAAACCGGGTCATGATAGAGAAGTATGCTCTATGTCCATTATGTTTAAGGAACCGCTGGATTGGACTGCGTTTGGCTTATGGTTAAGTATGTTGTTGTATGCACATGGAGAAAAGATGCTGCGAGTTAAAGGGATTGTTGATGTGGGAGAACGTGGCCCGGTTGTTATTAACGGCGTACAGCATATTATCCACCCGCCGCATCATCTGGAAGATTGGCGTGGGGAGGAACAGAAGAATTCCCAAATTGTTTTCATCATGAAAGGAATCAAGCCATATCAGGTAATGGATTCCTTGTTAGCGTTTCAAAATATACTGGGCTCTGCGCCATTGATTCAGGAAATTAATATGGATCCGTATACTAAGAAAAATCGATGAACGAGATGATAAAATAAAAATAAAAGTAGCAGCAATTCAGATGAATTGTATATTGGGCAACGTGGAAGCAAATCTGCTATGAAATAAATCTGGAGGAATGTGCCAAAGCCCGCAGAACGGTTCCTTATTTGCGCGATTTGAATAAATCTTTGCTTAAAGAGGAATGGGCAAAAATATAAATATGATGCTTATACATGAAAAGGATGCAGTAGAAGGAATCTTTGTCCATATCTATTGCATCCTTTTTGTTGTTCTATAAACATTGAAAAAATTAGAAAAATCAACCAATTAAATCCATCTGCCGATTCATCTTCTCTGTTAAAGAGAGGAAATCTGCTACTTCCGGGCTTGGATTATGGCGGTAACCGATACCCAGTTCAATCGTGATATCCCAATCTGCCGGAATACTGATAAGCCCCGGATAACTTTGTGTAGTGTAAAGTAATACTACCGCGTTTTCTAATAAACATTTGGTTATCAGGGAACTGTCATAACTGTTTATGTCCACTATTTTTATATCCGGTTCATATTTGTTAAGATATAAGCGTAATAAGTCCTCTGATTTCCCAATGCCCTGTTTGTACATGAATAAGGTGCGTCCGCGCAAATCTGCATAAGTCAGAGATTTTTTTTTAGATAACGGGTTACCTTGTGCTATGCCTATATGTTGTTTCACTTTTTGTAAAGGTAAAAAGCAAAGATCGTCGACGGTATGATAATAGTTCATCATATTTTCTGTCATAATATCAAAAGAATGTTCTTTGAATAAAGAAAAATAATGCTCCAACGGATAATCTAAAAAGTGTAGTTTTACGTTGGGATATAGTTTGTGATATTCATAACAAATCTTTGGCAATGTGCTTCCTGGCAGATTAGGCAGTGAGCCTATGCGGATTGAGTGAATGCCGGAAGCTGCTTCATGACAACGTCTAATCATAGCATTGTACGAATGGACCATTCTAAGAGAATTGTTCAGATACATCCTTCCTGCGACAGTAAGGGTGGTTCCATGGTTTGTCCGTTTAAATAAAGAAAAACCAAGCTGTTTTTCCAGCACCCGAATTTGGGACATCAATGCTTGTCGTGACACAAACAGGCAATCTGCTGCTTTCGAAAAACTTCCTGTTTGATTAATTTTAGCTAAACGTTTCAGAAGTTCCGGATCCAACAAAGAAACTACCTCCTATTTATACCCTTTAAATTTCATTATACGCTAACTTGGAGATTTTTGTGTGAAAATTTAAAATAACATATTAAATAGAATAGCATTTTATTTCAATTAGCATATAACATACAGTCATAGTATAGACCAATCAAATGAAGACGCTGGTTGCATTAAACCGGTCCAATCCACCGTTGAAAAATTGGACTGTATGGAGATGATGCTGTGCAAAGAAACTATTTAAATAACGATTGTAAACGGTAATTTAATGTTAAGGTGAGGAGTATTTGGCAACCGATAAACTGTAAAACCGGCCAGGAACGCATTTCTGCAATCCATAGCCGGTTTTTTTGTTCTCAGCAAGCGACTTTGCCTGTGAATATTTTATATTTTTATTGGGTGTGCAACTTCATGCTACAATCACTCTTTGATTTTCTGCGAACAATAGAGTGCGTCGCTCTGCGTCAGTTTTATTTTCCCGGATAGAAGCCGCTGGGGGCGTCGTTCAGATTAATCATGATGTTCTTAACCTGAGTGTAATGATTCAGGATCATCTTGTGGGTTTCACGGCCGATACCGCTCATTTTGTAGCCGCCGAAAGGAGCGCCTTCCGGAATCTGATTGTAGGTGTTGACCCACATACGGCCGGTCTGTACGGCGCGGGCGATCCGAATTGCACGGGTGATGTCTTTCGTCCAGACTGCGCCGCCCAGCCCATAGAGGCTTTGGTTGGCCATCCTGATCACTTCCGCTTCGTCGTGGAACTTGATGACGACGGCAACAGGTCCAAAAATTTCTTCCTGTGCGATGCGCATATCATTGGTTACGTCTGTGATCAGTGTGGGTTTCATAAAGGCTCCTTTAGCCAGTTCGCCTTCGGTAGCCGCTTCACCGCCGCAGAGGACAGTGCAGCCTTCTTTCTTTGCAACATCAATGTAACCTAAGATTTTTTTCAGCTGGGAGTCGTTAATCTGAGCGCCCATCTGTGTATCATCATTCCAGGGCATGCCGACCTTGACTTTGTTGAAGGCTTCAACCAAAGCCGGGACAAATTTATCATAGAAGGTGTCCTGTACGAAGATACGGCTGCCTGCGCAGCAGACCTGACCCTGGTTAAAGAGGATGCCAAGCTGTGCGCCGTCCACGGCCTGTTCAAAATTGCAGTCGTCGAAATAAATGTTAGCGCTCTTGCCGCCTAATTCCAAGGTGGCGGGAATCAGTTTGTCCGCCGCGGCCAGACCTACGTCACGGCCTACTTCGGTGGATCCGGTGAAAGCCAGCTTACTGAAGCAGGGATGTTCCAGCAGGTACTGGCCGGTTTTGCTGCCGGCGCCGGTGATTACGTTCAATACGCCGGGCGGGAGAATATCCTGGGTAAGACGGGCCAGTTCCAGTAAAGAAAGACCGGCTTCTTTGGAAGGTTTTAATACGGTACAGTCACCGGCTGCCAGTACGGGAGCCAGTTTCCAGGCGGCCATCAGGAAGGGGAAGTTCCAGGGGATGATCTGACCGACCACGCCGATGGGCTCGCGTAAAATCAGGGAGAGAAACTGGTCGTCCAGCACAGAGGCGGAACCTTCTTCAGCTAGAATACAACCGGCAAAATAACGGAAGTGTTGGGCGCTCAGAGGAATATCCACATTTAAAGTCTCACGGATCGGTTTACCGTTATCCATGCTTTCCACCATAGCCAGGTGTTCTTTGTTGGCGTCGATCACGTCCGCAATTTTATTCAGCAAAGCGGCTCTTTCTTTAACCGTGGTATGTCTCCAGCTGTCAAAAGCTTTCCAGGCGCTTTCAACGGCATAATTTACATCTTTCCGGGAAGCCTGCGCACAAACGGCTAATACGGAGCCGTCTGCCGGGCTGGTGACGGTAAAGGTGTCACCATTAGAGGCATCACGCCATTCGCCGTTAATAAATAAACCATATCTTTCCTGTAATTTTGCTTTTTTCATTGTTACATCCTCCTTAAAGGGATTTAATTTGGTACAAACTATTTTCTGTGACCGCAGGAGATTCGGCATACAAGAATGATTGTAAGGAAACTCGCCAGAAGGTTCGCGGCGTTTTATTGCTTTGTAGTCTCATTATAAAAAGTTACTGTAACTATGGGAAGCGCCAAAAAATAAAAATTTTATAGAACCAGATTGACAGAGTACGTTTTGTCTAAATTTGAAAATTTGTGTATAATAAAAACATACAGAGAAAATTATTATTATTTGATTATTTTTTGTGGCAAGAACTGAAAAGGGAAAATGAACCAGGCACAAAGTCGCTTCCGAAGAGATTTCAGGCGAGAGTTAAAGCAGCTTCGGAAAAGAATTAAGAGAGATTTCAGCGAGAGTTAAGAGAAGCGCCAGAAAAGATTTAGAGAAGCGATAGCAGAGAGTTGAGGAGGATTTCTATGGCTGTGTATCGATGTTTAATTTGTGGAACCATTTTTGACGAGGCTAAGGAAGGTAAGAAGTTCAGCGAGCTCAGGGAATGCCCCGTTTGCCATCAGGATGTAGCTAATTTTGAGAAAATTTCCGATGATGCGCCCGCTTCGGGAGCACCCTCTGCCGCAGGCATGGAAACGGCGGCCGGTGAAGCGGTTAGTGAGCCGATGACTGCCCAGGCGCCGATTTCACTGGCCTATGATCCTGAATTTGCCAAAGATGAGGATCAATATCGTTATATGCGTGAAATTCATGAAATGGCGGCCACCGGTAAATCACTGGATGGCGCCATGTGTACCATGATGCCCTTACCTGACTGGGGGGATATCCTGTTGTTAGGCGCTCAGTTGAATCCGCCGCCGTTGGAAGACGAAACCCCGGTGGAGACCCGTACTGTGATTGGTAAACATGCGGCGAAACCGATGGTGCTGGAAAGCCCCATTTATGTGACGCACATGTCTTTCGGCGCGCTGTCAAGGGAAGCAAAGATAGCGCTGGCAAAAGGTTCTGCCCTTGCCAAGACCGCTATGTGCAGCGGTGAAGGGGGGATTCTTCCGGAAGAAAAGGCGGCGGCGTACAAATATATTTTTGAATACATCCCCAACAAATACAGCGTGACAGAGGAAAATCTGCGCAGTTCCGATGCGATTGAAATAAAAATCGGGCAGGGAACCAAACCCGGCATGGGGGGACATCTCCCAGGTAAAAAGGTAACCCCGGAAATTGCGGCATTACGCGGGAAAAAACCGGGAGAAGATGTACAAAGTCCCAGTAAATTCCCCGAATTAAATTCCAGGGAAGATCTGAAAGCCATGGTCGCCATGTTGCGGGAACGCTCCGGCGGCCGTCCTATCGGTATCAAAATTGCGGCAGGTCATCTGGAACAGGACCTGGAGTATTGCGTATTTGCAGAACCGGATTTTATTACGATCGACGGACGGGGCGGCTCCACCGGTTCCAGTCCGTTCTTCCTGCGGGAAGCAACTACTGTGCCGACGATTTATGCGTTGAGCCGTGCACGGAAATATCTGGATGCGGTTCATTCCGACATTTCTTTAGTTATTACCGGAGGCCTGCGGGTTTCGCCGGATTTTGCCAAAGCTCTGGCTATGGGTGCTGATGCGGTGGCGATTGGAACTGCCGCCTTGATTGCCGCTGCCTGCCAGCAATATCGCATCTGTGGTTCGGGCCTGTGTCCGGTCGGTATAGCTACCCAGGATCCTGCCTTACGTGCGCGTTTTAAGATGGAGGCGGCCGCGCAGCGAGTAGCTAATTTCCTCAACGTATCCCGTGCGGAACTGGAAACATTCGCGCGGGTGACGGGACACCATTCCGTCCATGATTTGAGCACAGCGGATCTGATCACCCTGAACCGCGACATTGCCAGGTATACCGGTATCGCTCATGCCGGTACGCCGAAACTGTAACGAGGTTTTTTGTAACAGGGCGTTTTGCAATAATATTTTCTGTTCGTTTTCTGTGAAACAGATGATTTTTTCCTCTTTGTTCTGTTCTTGTACGTCCATTTGTGCTATAATAAGACTATATGGAAAAACCAAATTTATTGGGAGAAATTATCATGAAAAAACTGGCTATCATTCGTTGTCTGGACGTGAGCATGCGTTGCGCCGGCGCGGCTTGTATGAAGTCTTTTAATAACCATACCGTGAAATTTGAGCGCTACGGGGATGAACCTACGGAATTATTTTCCATGATGACCTGTAACGGCTGCGGGCATAGTTTAACAAAAGACGCTGGCCTGCGTAAAAAGCTGGACCGCTTGGCGGATGAACCGGTTGATGTGGTGCATTTGAGCGGTTGCACACAGAAAAGAGACAAAGACGACCCGACCATAAAAAAAGAATGTCCCATCATCACTGAAATCGCCGAATATTTGGAGCGAAAAGGGGTAGAAGTGGTACGGGGCACACACCACTGAGGCAGATGGATAACACGCGCGCTGCCATTTGCTGTTTGAATGGGTTTTACCGTTGACTTGCTGTCAGCGTAAAATAAAGAGACAAAATCGATTACGAACCATGTAGTATCAAGTTGATCAGGAGGAATCATTATGGGAAAAAAGAATCCGTATGCAGGAACACAGACTGAAAAGAATTTGGAAGCGGCTTTTGCCGGAGAATCACAGGCTAGAAACAAATATACCTATTTTGCTTCCAAGGCTAAAAAAGAGGGTTTTGAGCAAATTGCGGCTCTGTTCCTGAAAACGGCTGAAAATGAAAAAGAACATGCGAAAATGTGGTTTAAGGAATTAAACGGTATTGGAGACACCGCAGAAAATCTGGAAGCGGCGGCGGCCGGTGAAAATTACGAATGGACGGACATGTATGCCGGTTTTGCTGAAACTGCGGAAAAAGAAGGCTTTAAAGAACTGGCCGCTAAATTCCGTCTGGTGGCCGCGATTGAAAAACATCACGAAGAACGCTATCGCGCGCTGCTGCATAATGTGGAGATGAAAGAAGTCTTTAAACGCAGCGAAGTAAAAGTTTGGGAATGCCGGAACTGCGGTCATATCGTAGTTGGGGAAAAAGCGCCGGAAATCTGCCCGGCCTGTGCGCATCCTCAGGCGTATTTTGAAATCCACCTGGCAAACTATTGAGTTGACGTGGAGTTGCCCCCGGAGTGCGGCACAGATAAGGTTACACCGTGACTCCCGGAGAGAACGGCACTTGTTGCGAACCGTGTCCGGCGCGGCTCTGCTGTAAGGCAGTAAGCTAAGTAAAATATAAAAAAAGGTTCTTTGTCAAATGTTAGGGCTTTCATACAATTGAATACCTTTTAGGTCTCTGTCACCTGGCAGAGACCTTTTTCCGTTTCCGGGCTGCCTGCTGATAAAATTATTTGTTTATACTGAATGAAAGCCGTTCGTTTTAACCTTTAAAACTTCCTGTTTAAGTTTAGAAAAACGGGGTTTTTGCTTGAGAAGCAGAGTTTTTAAGTTTGGAAAGCAGAATAAAGTGTGGTATAATAATACTGCTGAATTTTGGCATAAATTGACTATAGAACTGCAGGAGGAACATATGAACATCATTGTCTGCGTAAAACAAGTACCGGATACGACACAGATCCGTCTTGATCCGGAAACCCATACCCTGATCCGGGATGGCGTGGAGAATATTCTTAATCCTTATGATGCGGAAGCGCTGGAAACGGCGCTCATTTTAAAAGATAAATACGGCGCCGCAGTAACGGTTATTTCTATGGGACCGCCTCAGGCCAAAGATATCTTAAAAAACGCCATTGCGTTAGGAGCGGATCAGGCGTATCTGCTTTCCGACAGAGTCTTTGCCGGTTCGGATACTCTGCCTACCAGTCTGGCGCTGGCGGAACTCACCAAAAGTCTGGGCGAATTTGACCTGATCCTCTGCGGCAGGGAAGCGGCTGACGGCTGTACTGCGCAGGTAGGACCGGAAATGGCCGAACACCTGGGCATTCCGCAGGTTACTTCCGCAATGAAAGTGGAATTTGAAAACGGTAAATTTATCGTAGAACGGGAAACGGAAAATTGGTCCGAAACAGTTGCCGTTCCCGCCCCGTTATTGGTGACTATGACCCGTGCGGAAAAAGAACTGCGTTTTGCCAGCATCCGGGGTAAAATGAAAGCCCGTAAGATGGAGATTCCCGTAAAAAGCGGCGCAGACGTAGGCCTGGATGCCACAAAGGTGGGCCTGAAAGCATCGCCTACCCGCGTTATTAAGGTATTTACTCCGCCTGTGCAGAAAGTTGAAACGCAAATCATTAAAGAAGACGATCCGGATGTGGCAGTGAGTCAGTTAGTGGAAAAACTCATTGCCTGCGGCGCTATCAAACGCTGAGTTACCATCATGGCGGTAAAAATAAATAAGAGAATCTGCATCGGATGTGAAAATTGCGCGGCGATCTGTCCGACCGGGGCGATCCGGGTAGAAGGCGGCAAAGCATGTGTCGCGGAAGCGGCCTGCATTGAATGCTGTGCCTGTATGACAGACTGTCCTGTAGAGGCAATCACACTCCCCAAGGAGGAAAATAATAATGGCAAATCTTGAAAATGAAATCTGGGTGGTAGCGCAGCTGGAAAGCGGCGAAGTGTTGGGCGTGACCTATGAGTTATTAGGTAAAGCCAGAGAATTGGCTGATAAAGCCGGTCAGAAAACCGGTGTGGTTTTAATCGGTGCAGAAGACAAGGGAATCTCCGCGGAGCTTATTGCCCGTGGCGCGGATCGTGTTTACACGGTCTTGGGAGAGGAATACACGGATTACAAGGTGGAACTGTATACGAATGCGGTGTGCGAACTGGCACAGGCCTATAAACCCGGCGCTGTCATGTTCGGCGCCACCATTGACGGACGGGATCTGGCCCCTCGTGTGGCCGCCCGCCTGAAAACCGGTCTGTGTGCGGACTGCACGCAGGTGGGTATTGATGAAAAAGGTCTGGTACAATGGACGCGTCCGGCCTTGGGCGGCAATCTGATGGGCACCATCATCTGTGAACAGGCCCGGCCTCAGATGGGCTCCATCCGTCCGAAAATTTTTGCGCCGTTGCCGGTAGATGCATCCCGTAAAGGCGAAGTAATCGCCTATACCGTTCAAAATAAAGTGGAAAGTAAAGTGGAGATCCTGAAAAAGGAACCCCTGTCCACCGGCAGTAAATTAAAGATCGAAGATGCGGAAGTAATCTGCGCCGGTGGTCGCGGCTTCGGCTGCCCGGAAAAATTCAATGCGCTGGAAGGGCTGGCAGAGCTTTTTGAAAAAGGCGCTGTGGCCGGTTCCCGTGCGGCAGTAGATGATAAATGGGTCGACCATGCTTCGCAGGTAGGGCAGTCCGGCAAAACGGTAACGCCCAAACTGTACTTTGCCTGTGGCATTTCCGGTGCGCTGCAGCATATTTCCGGCATGAAAGAGTCGGAAGTGATCGTCGCCATCAACAAAGATGAAAATGCGCCGATCTTTGAAGTGGCCCATTACGGGATCGTGGGAGATATCAACGTGATTCTTCCCAAACTGATTGAAAAGATTAAAGCCTATAAAGAAGGCTGAGAGGTGTCGAATCTGTGTGGAAGGTGTTATACATTGCCCCGACGCAGGACCGTGCATACAAACTGAAAGAGCTGTTGGATAAAAACGGGTTCTTGTGCCAGTTAAAGCAGGTGGGCATGCGTCATAATTCCAAATTGGGCACTTTTGAGATCTGTGTGCCGGTCTCGGAAACGGAAGAAGCCTACGAGGTACTGGCAGAAAATGGTTTCCTTGGCTAAGAGGAAGAGATCATGAAAAAGACTAAAATTATTTGCACCATGGGCCCGGCGACGGACAGCCCGGAACTGCTGTACGAAATGATCCGCACCGGTATGGATCTGGCCCGCTTTAATTTTTCGCACGGCGATTATGCCAGCCATAAAGGGCGTATGGAAAAAGTACGCCTGGCGGCAAAGCGGGCGGGGAAACCGGTGGCGCTGATCTGCGACACCAAAGGCCCGGAAATGCGACTGGGTGAATTTAAAGAAAATAAGGTACTGTTGCAAAAAAACGCTTTCTTTACACTGACCACGGAGCCGGTAGAGGGAACTGTGGAAATGGCGCATGTAACTTACAGCGGGCTGCCGGCGGAAGTAGCGGCCGGCAACCGGATTCTGCTGGCCGACGGGATGCTGGTCCTGGAAGTCGTAAAAGTAGAGGGGCCGCGTATCAAGACGAAGGTGATCAGCGGCGGGGAAATCTCTTCCCGGAAGAGGGTGGCCTGTCCCGGTGTGGAATTGAAGCTGCCGTTCCTGTCTGAGCAGGATGAAAAAGACATCTTGTTTGCGGCGGAAAATGACATGGATTATATTGCGGCTTCTTTTGTGCAGAATGCGGAAGACGTATTTGCCATCCGGCGTCTGTTAGAAGCGAACGGCTATCAGATGGGCATTATTGCCAAGATTGAAAATCAGGCCGGTTTGCAGCATATAGAAGAGATTATCAAGGCCAGTGAAGGGATCATGGTGGCCCGGGGTGATTTAGGGGTGGAAATTCCGGCGGAGATTGTGCCGCTGAAGCAGAAAAAACTGATCCATGCCTGTAATCAGGCCGGCAAACCGGTGATTACAGCAACCCAGATGCTGGAAAGCATGGTCAACAGTTATCGCTGTACCCGGGCGGAGGCCAGCGATATTGCCAACAGCATCTTTGACGGGACGGACGCCATCATGCTCAGCGGCGAGACAGCCAGTGGCAAATATCCGCTGGAAGCCGTGAAGACCATGGCGCAGATTGCCCGGACTACCGAGGATGCCCTGGACTATGAAAAAATTTACCGGGATTCCGGTGCCCTTAGCAAGACGAACAGTACGGATGCTATTGCTCACGGAACCGTGCAGATCGCCCGGGAGATTGGTGCAGATGCGGTGGTTTGCATTACTTCCAGCGGTTTTACGGCGCAGAATCTTTCCAAATATCGTTCGGCCGTTCCCGTCATTGCCGTTACCCAGACCGAAAAAGCCTGTCGCGCGCTGCAGTTGTACTGGGGCGTAGAACCCATCATAGGGCCGTATTCGGAAAATACGGACGAAATGATGGAACTGTCAATTGAAGCGGCGCTGCGGTCCGGATGTGTAAAAACCGGCAACTCTATCGTTGTCACGGCAGGGATTCCTATCGGGAAACCCGGCAGCACGAATATGATCAGAGTCCTGAGTCTGGGGCGCAAGATACTCAGCGGTACAGGCATCGGCAAGCGAACGGTTTCAGGTAGAGTTTGCCTCTGCCGTACGGCAGAGGATTTTGCCGTCAAGCTGAAACCCGGTATGATTTTGGTCACCGATATCTTAGCCGAGGCGGAAGCCGGTTATGCCTCTCAGGCAGGAGCTATTATTGCGGAAGAAGGAGGCTATACCTCGCCCGTCGCCATTTTAGGCATCAACTTTAATATCCCCGTGATCATCGGTGTGGAAAAAGCGCTGTCGATCCTGCGGGATGGACAGCAGGTCACGCTGGATACTCCCAGTGGCATCGTTTACGACGGCGTAATCAATGTACGCTGATTTTGCAAAGAAACTTTGAAAAGAAAGCAGGGACCGCATGTCAAAAGGTGATGAAAAATTCCGCAAAAAGAATTATACGGATTTTGACGCGCGGCTGGACCAGGCGTTGGACGAGGAGCTGGAGGAACGCCAGCGGCAGATTCAGAAAAAGGCGCCGGATCTGGAAGGGTTAAGCCGTCAGGTACAAGAGGGAACGCAGGAAACAGGTCTTGTAGACCGATTAAAAGACGCCTGTTATTATTACCTCTGCTACGAACTGGAAAAAGGCGCCTGCCATACTGCGGATATATTGAAAGAGGCGCTCCGGGGTTATGGCAGTTTGCGGGGCGATTTATTGGATCTGGCAGGTCTGGCCGGTTGTCTGGCATTTAAAAGAGCGATGCCGCAAGCGGGGGAAGCTTATGCGCTGACCGTACTGGAAGGGTTACAATATCTCGGCCCGGAAGAGACCGACTGGCTGGATAAAGGGTTTTCCGCCTTACGCAATATAGCGAACACTGCCGTGCGTATGCGTCAGGAAGAGGCCGTCTTGCACATTGTTCAAACTCTGGAAACCTACCGTCAGTCCCATCCTGATCTTATTACGCCGGGCTTTCTGGCGCTTTTGCAGGATTTTTTGTTTTTGCTGTCAGACCGGCGGCAAAAAGACGCCCTTGTTATTGTAGGGTATATATGCCGGGAAGTTTTGCTGCGACCTTCCGTTGCTGCCAAAGTGCGGAAAAGTTTTGCGTTGGATTGGAGCGCTCTGGCGGCCCAGATTGCCCAACGGAATTGGGAAGCGGAAACGGACATTTTATTGAAAAATCTTTGCCTGTTTGCCTCCGGTTTGCAGGACCCGCAACTGTTACGGATGCTGCTGGGAGACTTCGCCATCCATATTCAGATGCACAGCCATTGGGACAGTTTTGAAGCTGCGTTTAAGCTGTATTATCCCTGCCATCTGCTGCTGCTTTCCCTTTACCGGAGAGCTATGCGAAGATACAGGCTGCGTCCCGATCAGGCAGACGAAGACACATTGGATATGTTATGCTTTTTGCTGCGCACTGCCAGGGATATGGTGGCAAACAGCGCCCGCCTCATGCTAAAAGAGGAATGGGAGATTTATATTAGCTGGCGGCGGATCTGGCTGGCGGCCAGTCATCAACATGTAAGACGCCAGAAAAAAATCCGGGAATTCCTGCAACTTACGGCGGAGTACTGGCATCAGACCCAGCCTTCCAGCAGCCGGCGACAATGGCCCCGTATGGCGGAAGTTTTGTGGTCGCCGCAGCTTGCGCAGCCGGAAATGGAGCTATTGAAGCGACTGCCATAAAATTTTAAGTTGAATCTGTACCGGGTTCATGCTATAATAAAACAAATTTAACAGACTACCTTTAAATCGGTCCTGTGAGACTGTAAGGTGACTTAACGAGAATGAACTGAAGCTTTAAGCCTTCTTGCATCCCATGAGGACAAGAGGGCTTTTATTTTTCACGAAAGAGGAGGCAGCACAATGGCAAAAGCACCTGTGTCTCTGGCGGGCAGAGACATCCTTGATCTGGACAGTCTCAGTGTGGAGGAATACAACTTGGTCCTGCAGACCGCATCAGAAATGAAAAAAATTATGAAGCGGGACATTAAAAAGGTCCCCTCGCTGCGGGGCAAATCTATCATCAATCTGTTCTATGAGCCCAGTACCCGTACCCGCACATCTTTTGAACTGGCCGGTAAATATTTGGGGGCCGATGTGGTTAATATCACCACCTCTTCTTCCAGCGTGGTCAAAGGCGAATGCCTGCGGGATACAATCCTGACAGTACAGTCCATGTGCTGCGATGCCATCGTCATGCGCCATCCCATTGAAGGAGCTGCTGTGTATGCTGCCGAAGTAGCCGACCCTGTTATCATTAATGCCGGTGACGGCGCTCATGCGCATCCCTCGCAGGGCCTCCTGGATATGTTTACCCTGCGGGAACGGGGCCTTGCGGATCTGAAAGGCAAAAAAATGGTGATTTTGGGGGATATTTTATACAGTCGGGTGGCGCGTACCAACATTACCGCCTGGACTCGTATGGGGGCGGATGTGCATGTGGCCGGTCCTCGTCCCTTGATGCCCTATGGAATCGAGAGTCTGGGTGTAACCTGTCACAATCGCATCGAAGAAGCCATTGAAGGGGCAGATGTGATTGACGTGCTGCGTATTCAGTTAGAACGCCAGAAGAGCGGCCTGTTTCCCTCACCGCGGGAATATGCCCGTATCTTCGGCCTGAACGAAACCCGCCTGAAACTGGCGAAGCCGGATTGTATCGTGCTCCACCCCGGCCCTATGAACCGCGGTCTGGAAATCTCCTGGGAAGTAGGATACTGCGACCAGGCGGCAATCCGCGAAGAAGTGCAAAACGGAGTGGCCGTTCGTATGGCTTTGTTATTCCTGACACTGACGGGAGGTAAACAAATTGAAACTGTTGATTAAAAACGGAAGAATCGTTGACCCTTCACAAAATTTAGATAAAGTAATGGATTTGCTGCTGGCAGACGGTAAAGTGGCCAAACTGGCGGAACACATCACGGACGTTGCGGATGAGACCTATGATGCGTCCGGTAAAGTGGTGGCGCCCGGCTTTATTGATATGCATACCCATATGCGGGAACCCGGTCTGGAAGCTAAAGAAAGCATCCGTACCGGTACTATGGCGGCAGCGGCCGGCGGCATTACCACGATTGCCTGTATGCCGAATACGAAACCGGCAGTTTCCAACTCCATTGTAGTGACCGGTATCAAGGCCCGGGCGGCAGAAGAAGGCTACGCCAACGTTGAAGTGATCGGCTCCATCAGCAAAGATCAAAAAGGAACGGAACTGGCGGAAATGGGGGATATGCTGGAAAAAGGCGCGGTGGCCTTTTCGGACGACGGACACTATGTGGACAGCAGCCGTTTGCTGCTGAATGCGGCCCGTTACATAAGCAACTTCGGCGCGCCGCTGATCTCCCACAGCATCGAAAGCGAATTAAATGCGGACGGTTATATGCACGAAGGCGCCGTCTCCGCTAAAATCGGCGTACCCGGCGTACCCTCGGTGGCGGAAGACATTGCCGTCGCGCGGGACACGCTGATCGCCGGCTATACCGGAGCGCATATTCACATCGCCCATGTAGCCAGCAAAGGGGCGGTAGACATTATCCGGGACGCCAAAGCGAAAGGCTATCCCGTGACGGCCGAAGTCACCGTGCACCACCTGACTCTGACCGATGAAGCCTGTGCCGGTTACAGCACTGCAACCCGCGTATCGCCTCCGTTGCGCAGCCGGGATCATGTAGAGGGAATGCGGGCCGGGCTGAAAGACGGTACTATCGATATTATTGTGACCGATCATGCCCCCCATGCGCCGGAAGAAAAAGACGTGGAATTCCGCAAAGCACCCAATGGCTTCTGCGGACTGGAAACTTCCGTGGGCGTGATTCTGACGGAACTGTATCACACAGGATTTTTAACCATCAACGAGATCGTAGATAAGATGAGCTGTAAACCGGCGGAGATTTTCCGTTTAAAAGGCGGCAAACTGACCGTTGGCGCGCCGGCCGATGTGACCATTCTGGATTTGGAGCAGGAATGGACAGTGGACAATACGAAATTCTATACCACCGGCAAGGTATCTCCCTTTAACGGGAAAAAATGCAAAGGCAAAGCTGTCGCTGCTGTATTGGCCGGTAAACTGGTCATGCGGGACGGCGTCGTGCTCGAAAGATAAGGCACTGTGCTCGAAAGATAAGACGTTGTACTTAAAAGATAGAGCATCGTAATCGAAAGATAAGAAGTACCGGAGTGACATACGTGAAAAAATATGTAGTAGAGGCAAAAGTCGTAGGGCAGCGTATTTTAAACGCTGTAACAAAAAAAATCGATCTGATTGCACCGGAGATTGCGGCGGAAGCGGTGCCCGGACAGTTTGTCAACGTCCAGGTGACAAAGCATACGGCGCCCTTGTTGCGGCGACCCCTGGGCATTGCCGGTGTGGACAGGAAAAACGGCGTCATCACCTTGATTTACCGTATTCTGGGGGAAGCGACTCAAATGTTGGCCGAGGTTTGCACCGGTGACCGGCTCAGTGTGCTGGGACCTTTAGGCAAGGGTTTTGACCTTACCGCCCAAAATCCGTTATTGGTGGGCGGCGGTACCGGCCTGGCTCCCCTCTTGTACCTGGCAGAAACCTTCCAGGCGCAGGGAGTCCAACCCGATATCCTGATGGGGGGACGGACGGCTGACGAATTATTCTGGCAGGATCTGTATGTGGATCTTGTCGGCACCCTTGCGTTGACCACAGACGACGGAAGTCTGGGCACCAAAGGTACCGTCATGGCGCTGTTGCCTGCCATGCTGTCAAATGGCGGCTATGACTGCGTCTATGTCTGCGGTCCGGCGCCCATGATGAAGGCGGTTTCCGCTACCGTGTTGGAACAGAAACTGCCTTGTCAGGTTTCGTTGGAGAAATACATGGCCTGCGGTTTGGGGGCCTGCCTTTCCTGCAGCTGTCAGGGAATCGGCAAACGGTTGAAGGTCTGTAAAGACGGTCCCGTATTTTGGGCCGGGGAGGTGGCAGAATGGTAAAAGAACTGTATGCCAACCGCTTAGCAATCAACCTTGCAGGCCTGAAAATGAAAACACCTGTTACGACTGCCTCGGGAACCTTTGGCTTCGGCCTGGAATTTACCGATTTTCTGGATCTGGAAAAAGTCGGGGCCATTACTGTAAAAGGCACTTCTATGGCGCCCCGGGCGGGGAATCAGGGCCAGCGAGCCGTAGAGACCCCTGCCGGTATGCTGAACAGCGTCGGCTTGGAAAACCCCGGCAGCGATTACTTTTTACAGGAAACCCTGCCCCAACTGCGTCAGTATGATGTACCGGTCATCGTCAATATTGACGGCTCCAGCCCGGAGGAATACGGCAGGCTGGCTGCGAAACTGGATGTGGACGGCGTGGCTGCGGTGGAAATTAACGTCAGTTGCCCCAACGTCAATGACGGCGGCATTATTTTCGGCACTGATGCCAAAAGCCTGGCCAAAGTAGTGGAGCAGGTGAAGAAACACACTTCTAAAATTGTCATTACCAAGCTTTCTCCCAACGTGACCAGTATTACGGAAATGGCAAAAGCGGCAGAAGCTGCGGGAACGGATGTGCTTTCACTGATCAATACCCTGATCGGCATGAAAATCGATATCCAGCGCCAGTGTCCCGCGCTGGGCAACGTAACGGGCGGTCTCAGCGGCCCCTGCATTCGCCCCGTAGCGGTACGGATGGTGTATCAGGTGGCCCAGGCGGTAAAAGTTCCCATTATCGGTATGGGCGGCATTATGAACGCCGAAGATGCCGTGGAATTCTTTTTGGCAGGGGCCAGCGCCATCGCCGTGGGAACCGCTAACTTCATCAATCCCTCGATTGCCGAAACCATCAGTCCGGGGATTTTGGAATACATGGACCGGCATAACATCAGGCAAATTGAGGACATGATAGGCCTGGCGCTGCCCGGACGGAACTGATTAAGGTAATAATAGCCAGTCCATTTGCACTGACGGCAGGCTTGGCTCTGCTCGAACGGAGCTGATCCGCAGGAAATGATACAGATACAAAAAATCGAGCAGATGTAAAAATTGAACAAATACAAAAAATTTAGTAGTCAGAGGTGAAACCATGACAAGTGACCCCAGACTGATTGCCGCTCTGGATTTTCCCACAGCGGACGCAGCGCAACAAGCCGTAGAAGAAATCGGTGATGCAGTGGAATACTATAAAGTCGGCATGGAATTGTATTATGCCGTCGGCAACGAGATGATCCGCTACCTTAAGGAACGGAAAAAGAAAGTATTTCTGGATCTGAAATTACAGGATATTCCCAACACCGTAGCCGGCGCTTTGAAAGTGTTGACCGGGCTGGGCGTGGATCTGATCAACGTGCATGCCGTGGGCGGGGAAAAAATGATGGCCGTTGCTGCGGAAGCAATCAAAAATAAAGCGGCGGAACTAGGCGTGGGACGTCCGCAACTGCTGGCGGTAACGATTCTTACCAGCATGGACGAGGCACAGTTTGCCGCTTTGAACTATAACAATACGATTGCTGAGCAGGTGGTGGCCTTGGCTAAACTGGCTCAAAAAGCCGGACTGGACGGAGTCGTGGCCTCGCCGCAGGAAGCTGCTGCGATTCGCGAAGCCTGCGGACCGGACTTTTTAATCGTAACACCGGGCGTACGTCCGGCAGGTAGCGCTACCGATGACCAAAGCCGTATTGCCACACCGGCGCAGGCATTTTCCGCCGGCGCCACGCATATTGTGGTGGGACGCCCCATCATGAAAGCGAAAGACCGTAAAGCTGCCGCCACTGCCATTGTGGATGAGATTAAGAATGTGGGCTAACACTTATATAAGATGCTATCCATATAGGGTGGAGCATTCCATGTGGGAGAACATTAATGCAGAACAATGTTATTCATGTAAGATGACAACTATGTGGGATAACATTTATGCAGAATAATAGTCATGTAAAATAATATTCATATAGAATCACATTTAGTAAGCACATAAATCCGATACAATGTAACTCATGGAAAGGGGACATACTATGTTAACGGAAAAAGAAGTCCTGCGTCTGCTGGAAGAAACCCAGGCCGTGCTGCATGGGCATTTTTTATTGACCAGCGGCCTGCACAGCCCCATGTATGTGGAAAAATTCAATGTACTGCAACACCCGGAATATACCGAACAGCTTTGCCAGGAACTGGCGGCCCGCTTTGCTGCGGATAATATCGAATTAGTAGTAGGCCCGACCACCGGCGGCATCCTGTTAGCCCACGAAACCGGCAAAGCCCTGGGGACCCGCGCGATTTTCACCGAACGGGAAAACGGCAAGATGACCTTGAAACGAGGCTTTCAGATTCCGGAAGGCTGCCGGGTCTTAGTGGTGGAAGACATTGTCACCACCGGCGGCAGCGTGATGGAAGTCATGGACGTGGTGCGGGAACACGGCGGCAACGTAGTGAGCGTAGGCCTGTTGGTGGACCGTAGCGGCGGCAAAGTAGATTTTGGCGTACGTACTGAGGCATTGCTGCACTTAAACGTGCCTACCTATAAGGCGGAGGACTGCCCTTTATGCCAAGACGGAAAAGAATTGACCAAGCGGGGCAGCACCGGAAAAAGCAATCCTTTGAAATAATGTAAAATAAGCAGCAAGAGAGTTGCTTTTAGGCAGTTTTCTTTGTTGTTTCTTTATATTCTTAGAAATATTTAGAAAGGTTTTAGTTAGGCTTTGTGACAAGGGGAAGAGACGGTTTCTCTGCCCTGTTGACAAGACAAAAAATGCTTGCCTAAAACGGTAAACTATGATATAATCCTTAGACGTCAGATATAATGACGAACGGCCCGGTGGTTCAGTTGGTTAGAATGCCGCCCTGTCACGGCGGAGGTCACGAGTTCGAGTCTCGTCCGGGTCGCCATGCGGAAATAGCTCAGTGGTAGAGCACAACCTTGCCAAGGTTGGGGTCGCGAGTTCGAGCCTCGTTTTCCGCTCCATAGGGGTATAGCTCAACTGGTAGAGTAGCGGTCTCCAAAACCGTTGGTTGAGGGTTCGATTCCTTCTGCCCCTGCCAAAAATCAAAAGCCCTGTAAATCGCAGCTTTAAGCGGTTTGCAGGGCTTTTTTATTGTGTTTGAGAAGGATCTTTTTACTGTTATTTTAAGTTTGCGAATGGCTTTACTCGACTTTATTTAGACATATTTTACTTAATTTGACGCAAAACAGCAGAAGTTGTGACACATGGTATTTGCTCGTTGAAATATAGACCACTATGATGAAGAGGAAGTGTTCCCCGGCTTGCGAATGGGCGAATAATTTACCAAGAAAAATACTCGTACACCGAATGAGCTCTTCGAAAAAGAATTAGACCTAATTTATGCGACCTGAAGGATTTTAGAAAAATTGTACAACTTATTATTGTAATTTACGATTATATTTTATTCCTTATAAAAACAGTTTTCTAAAATTGGAATTTATGGTATTCTAATTACAATAAATAGTTTTGTCAGGATGCCATTGTTGATTCTGCAAAAGAGTATATACAGGCATTCAAGACAGAAACGAAAAGCATTACAAGGAAGGAGTGTTAACATGGATGAAAATAACCAAAAGTCTGAGCAGGTAAACGAGGAAGTTCATTCTTCAACAATGGACGATACAACCGCGAGGGAGAGGTCAGAAGCGGCTGTTGCCGCCGCAAAAGAAAAAGCAAAAGCGGCAGAACCCCAAGCAGAACCTGTAAGGGAACGCATCATCGAAAAAACGACTATCATCAAAGAAGTCCCTGTGAACAAAGGTGTGAATCGGGTAGTGTATATCCTGTTAGCTTTTTTCTTTGGCATGATAGGAATTCATCGATTTTATGCGGGGCATGCTTTTGCCGGGGTATGCTATCTTCTTTGCTGCATAATTGGATGGAGCCTAACATGGTTTATAGGAATTGGTTTCATTATATTGGGTATAGAACTGCTATTTTGCTTGTATGATATCATTCGGGCTGCTTTTGCTTCCGAAGATGAGCATGGGAAGATACATGTATGAGTCACAGATACTGCTTTTAAATATGGTAAGGTTCGTGCTTCACTGCTTTTCCTTGTTTTTCTTGACAAGTTTCGTATTATCAGGTATCTTAACAAATATACGGGGGTATAGCTCAGTTGGTTAGAGCGTCACGTTGACATCGTGAAGGCCAGTGGTTCGAGTCCACTTATTCCCACCACATTGAATTTACATAAATGTTGAAATATGATTTCGCTGATACGGTCTTTTGTTTTCCTCTGTCCGGAGCAGAGGAAAACACTTGAAAGCGGAAGCGACGGTTTCAGCATTTATTTTTTCATAAATAACAGCAGTAATTTTTAGTAAATATATGGTACAATGAAAAAAATATGATAAAAGAGCATATTAGAAAAGTGCATCGAAAAAGTACGATGGAAAAGTATACTAAAAAGTATATCAAAAAAATACGCTGAATCCTATGTTTTTGCAAAGTGCGCTAATTCCGTTCACGGAGGTGATCCCATGAAACAATCTCTGGTGGTACTTATCCTTGTGGCAGCCCTGATAGCACTGGCCGGTTGTACCGCTGTGAAAGGACAGGTGACAAATCCTTTGCCGGGCAGCAGAAATACGTCAAATAGGTCCTCCGCCGGCGAAGCAGTGCTATTTGAGAATTTCAAGATGTCTCTTCGGGGAATGCGGAGTCAAAACCCGGTCATTGAGGGCGTAAAGAACCAAAATGGAGGGCTGCGGCTGGAATATTATTTTTCTTCTTCGTATTGGGATAAAACTGCCAATCAGCCAAAAGAAAAGAAGATGAGCATTTGTTCTTTGGAAGGAGATGCGGTTTTTTATACGGAAATCGCAAAACTTCTGGGTCAACATCAAATCAAGAAATGGAATGGATTTCGGGGAAACAATCCGCCGGGGATACTGGATGGGGAGTCCGGGAGCTTTGAGGCTGTGCTTGCGGATGGAAGCTCTATATCTGCATCCGGCAGCAATAATTTTCCGTCAGGCTTCCGGGGGCTTTGGAGGAGCTTGAGAGAACGAGTGACAACCGGGGAAATCACCTCGGTTAATTTTGCCACAGATGCCTATTTTGTGACACTTCCGACTGCCTGGATCGGCGAGGTTATCAGTCGTAGAGGTGAAGGATTGACTTGTTTTGAGATACCAATCAAAGGGGAAAAACAAACAATCCTTATCATTCATGAACCGTCTTATGGTTATTATCAGGACAGCGGTAACAAATCTATAAAAATCGGTGTTCTACGACCTGTGGATCAGATCGACCGCGAAGAAAAGAAACCGCGTTTTATTACGATTCGTGAGAATGGGGCGTGGGAAAATTACTATGCTTCATTGACGCAGGCTCAAAAAGCGATTTGCGACAAATTAGCGGAAGATAAGTCTACCATTGCCGCCAGCTTGAAAGGAACGAACGGTTATACTTTGGTACCGGAGGATGGCAGCGTACTGCATGAAGCGGATGCGAGAAGGCTTTTTGATAAAGCCAGGAGCTTGTGGCTGTCTTTATATTTACAGGGCGAATATGCCGGAGGGAAAAAGCCTGTGACCATAGGAGGGAAGAGCTACCTCCCTTTGGCTGACTGGGGATATCTGAATAATATTAATAGTGCGGAAGCGCTTATCCGTTATATGGGACACTACTTTGCGGCGGAATATGCCGGGCAGTTGATACATGAGGCAGTGACTGATCGCAGGCTCGTGGAATATAATGGAACGCTTTATATTGCGGATGACAAAATCGCGGACAATGCGCTTTATGGCGGCTACTCCCTTAAAGAGATTCGCAAAGCCGGGGAAGGAAAGTATGTCCTCGTTGTAGAGATATGGAAGGCAGCGGCAGGAGATAAAAAATACACTTACAGCGCTAAAGAAGAAATCTTTTTCCCTGTTGAGAAAAATGCGGCCGGCGAATTTGTTTTTACCGCTTTCCCTTATTGGGATACAGCAAGATAGTTAAGCCTGTAATGGAGGAGAGCTAATGAGCAGAGAAAACGAAAGAATATTAAAAGAGTTGCACCGGTTCTTGAATCAGGGAAAGGGAAAAATAAAAATACCATCAGCTGATGACAGTTGCTATAAATAATTGTTTGTTGATTATTTATATACACTTCGTAAATTATTTTGCTGGAGCTCTAAAACAGTCACAAAAAATGCTGGGGCGACGATTTGACCACTCCAGCATTTTTCATAACTGTTTTTTTATCAAACGTGGCTGTGACTTCGCAGTTATTTGATCAGGTGCCTGATTAATGGGTAACTGCGGATAAAACGCTAAGTTGCCCACGTTTGACAGAGATTGAACCGGGCTTCTGGTTTAAAATTGAGATATTGTTTGCTTACTTGCTCTTTTTCTTTTCTTTTTCACCCAGAGAAATCTTGTTTAACAGATTGGAAGCGAAGTCGCAATCGCCCAGACCAAAGGACAGGGCAAAAGCCAGCGCTAATGCAGTAACCAGCAGGATAAAGGCGGAGTTGATGATGACAGGAGCAATGGTCAACTGGTTGAGAACCATAAAGCCGCCAAGTACGAGGATAAACATCAAGGATAAGCATAAAAACTTTTTGTACCTTACTTTTATTAAACAGGAATAAATTCTTTTATAGGAAGAAAAAAATTCTATTTCAATCTGAACAGATCATTAAAAACATGCTATAATCTATATACAGAATTCAAAATTTAAAACAGACAAACCATAAAGAGTGCGCGAGAGACAAGCTCGGTGACCGCACAGCAACCTGACCTGTTTTGGCTAAGGTGCTAAAGCTTGCATGATGGAACGTCTTGTAGATGCCCCATCATCACGATGGGCTTTTATTTTGCCTCTTTGCGGTTTGTGCGAGGAGGTTTTTTAGTTGAGACAACAGGTTATTTCTCATGTTCCCCATAGCAGTACGGTGATTCCTAAAGAATTTCAAAAAGAATTTTTAGTGGATCGGGAAAATCTTCAAAAGGAATTGTTAAAAATGACGGATTGGTATACGGATGAACTGTTTCACCATGGGGAAGAATGTACCATAGTTCATACGTACAGCCGTCTGATTTGCGATCCGGAACGTTTTCTTGAACCGGATGCGGAGGCAATGTGGCGGCGCGGGATGGGCATGTATTATACCGTCACCTCAGATCTCCGGCCTTTGAAGCGCAGTCCTTTTACTGATGTAGCGAGTGCCGTATCCTATGCCAGAGCGCTGCGCCTTTATCAACGACATCATGAACGTTTAGCGAACGCAGTTTCTCAGCAGTTGGGAGAGTATGACTGCGCCTTGTTGATTGACGGACATTCTTTTGCCGCAAACTCTTTGACCTATGAATTCATGTCCGGTACCCGAAATTTGCGCCCTGAAATTTGTATTGGTACGGATGCGCTTCACACACCGCTGAATTTAAAAGAAAAAACAGTACAGTATTTTTCTGATAAAGGGTTTAAAGTCGCGCTTGATACACCATTTTCCGGGAGCCTGGTACCTGAGCCTTACTATGATAAAAAAGATATGCGGGTCGCCAGTATAATGATAGAGATAAACCGCAGTTTGTATATGGATGAGTTAACCGGAGAAAAAAAGAAAGAGTTTAAGCAGATCAGGACGCTATTGCAGGAGTTTTTGGAAGAAATGGACGTATTTCTGCAGGAGCAGGGACATGGCTTTGCCACTAACAGATAAAGCAGGGAATAAAAAATCCGTTATGATTAAGATTTATAGAGCTTTAATTTGCGTGGCGGTACAAATCTGAATATATGGAAAATGAAGGGATGAACCACGCTCCTTGACAGCTTTCTTTCTGTCTCATATAATTTGTTTAGTAGTTAAACAAAAGGAGAACGCCATGTATTGCAGTGTGACAGAACGTTTTTTTGAAGTGGTAAAGCTGTTGGAAGAAACGGGGCGACAGCCGATGTTATGCGCCGGAATTCCGTTATACAGGGGCGAGGCTGCTTTTTTGGAAATGGCGGTACGCTATCCGGAAGACAAGCAGAGCGTGATGGCAAAAAAGATGTCTGTGACCCGGGCCGCGCTGACCCATATGAGCGGTAAATTGCAGGAGAAAGGCATCATTGCCATTGAACAACGGGAAAATAATAAAAAGGAAAAATTTTTCCGCCTCACGCCCAAAGGCGAAGCGGTATGGGCGGATTATTTGGCGCAGCATGCACAATCCAATCGCAGGTTATGTGCTTTTTTTGCCACGCTAAGCCCTGACGAAATTGAAACGATCTTTCAGTTTATGCAGGTGTTGAAGGAAAGCATTCCGTTTTGTGAATTTCCCTGTGTGCTTCAACAGGAGGCGAAAACGAAAAAAGAAGTACAGGGCAGCAGTATTTAGAGGAGCATCTTTGAAGTCGGTTATGCAGAGCAACTGCATCATAGGTTATGAGTTTATCAGAAAACTTACAGTCGGCAGTGGGGTAAAAGCGCCGCCGTTGCCTTTAAAATGCAAAAGTAGGTACTATTGGGCGCACGAAGATAAAAATAAAAGACATTATTAAGTAAGATCATAAAAAATCAAAGTCCTTTTTTCAGATGTTGTGTCTGAGGAAAGGAATTTTTTGTGATGTTTTATCTCTTTATATTCCATAGATGTGTATAGTTCTTTTCTGTGAGAGTAGGGAAAGCCGTGCTTATAAATTTCAATTATTATAGACCCTACTGCTTTGGTATCAGTATTCTGCTACGGTCAATCTGAATCGTTATACCTTTGTATTATGCTATTATATTGTACTGCTTTTCTATATTTTACTTCAAAAATAATGTTGGAAGCAGTGAAAAGACGTGTTGGCCAAAACAGTCAAGAACTATCAAAACAGTCCAGAATCATTCTTTGAGTTAACATCTGGGACACAGTTTTGCAAAAAAGATCATAAAATATGCCAAAGTATTCTGATTTAGGCGTAATGTGAAATATTGTTCATACTTAAGGGCAAAAAAGACTTTTCAGAGACACTTACATTTAATAGACTACAGGTAAGTTATATAGAAAGGAGGTCGATCGATTGCAGTTATATCGGTGGCGGGCGATCAGTTCCGGCGGCAAAATTCACAAGGGACAATATTTTGCTGAGGATGAGGCGCAGGTGGTTCACTTTGTTCATGCGAATTATGGCTTTGTCACTGAGATTAAAACAGTAGAAGAAAGGGAATCCTTGCTTACCTGTTTTAAACTGCGCAGAAATTTTTCTAATCAAGAAAGAGCCATATTTTTTCGACAGCTTTATACGTTGTTGGAAGCTGGCATTTCTATCGTCAAAGCGGTGGAAATGGCAACCTCGAGGTTGAGCGAAAAGTATAAGCCGGTTTGCCGCCAGCTTACAACGGGTTTGTGTAGTGGACAGCCTTTGTCTCAGGCGCTGAAATTTCAGCCGGAGTATTTCTCGAAAATGGCGGTCGCTGTGGTGGCGGCAGGCGAGGCGAGCGGTCAGTTGAACCAGGTTTTAAAGGCATTGGCTGATTTTTATCAGCAGCAGGATAAAATGATTAAATTTGCACGCAATGTCTGTGTGTATCCTGCTTTTTTGTTGGTACTTTCTTTTTTTACGCTGTTGTTTTTTAGCGTAAAATTATTACCGATGTTTGCCGATCTTTATCAGTCTTTAGGGGTAAAAGAAACGGATTCATTGCGTTTCCTGCTCTTTTGCGCCGATTTCCTACAGGAACATACAGTTGCTCTTTCCTGTGTTTTATTAATTGTAGGGAAGGTGATTCTGGCCTACCGTAAGAAATTGATTTCCCTGTTATGGGATTTGCCCGGGCTAAAGAACATACGTCATACTTTTTTAGAAGTGCGATTCGAAAAGTTAATGGCGCTTTTGCTCCAAAGCGGGATTCCTTTGCCGGAAGCGATTATACATTCTTCTGCGGCCGTCGAAGATGAAGCATTTCAGGAGCAGGCCAAAGCTTTTTCCGAAAGTGTGATACGGGGTATAGGTATTGCGGAAGCAGCCTCCCAGGCAGAAGGTATTTTCAGTGATTTGAGTATCGAGTTTCTGCAGGTGGGCGAGCATTCCGGGAATTTGCCGGCCATGCTGGCAGAGTCTGCTCGTGTACAGGAACAGGATCTTTTCGCTCAGCTTCGAGATTTAAAAGCAGTAGTAGAACCGGCATTGATCCTTTTGATTGCAACGGTAATTTTTGGCGTGATTATATTGATCATGGCTCCGTTGTTTTCTTTGATGACGAATTTGCCGGAATACAGTTGACCGGAGGTGTTATTTTGTTACAACGCATAAAACGAAAGCTTCGGTTTGCCTGCTCCCGGCACCGCAGGGATAATAAAGGATTTACCCTTATTGAAGTGATCGCGGTCACCATTATTTTGGGAGTCATGGCAACGATGTTGTTGCCCTCTATTGATGGAGCAGGAGCGAAGGCGCGTAATGCCAAGTTGAAAAATGATTTGGCAACACTTGACCAGGCAATTGCCTCTTATAAGCTGGAACAGGGCAGCGTGCCTGAATCATTGGATAAGCTTGTACCTGCGTATATTGCAAGGAATAAAGGATTTAAAGACGCGAAAAATAAAGATCTTGCTTATACGGCCAATGATCCGACGTACACTTTAAGTGGAACGGATACGGAAGGAAATACGATTACTTCTGATGGCAGTGCGGTCACGGGAACCGGCGGCTAACGGCTTCTTATTGCTGGAACTTTTGGTCCTGTCTTTGGTGTGCATTATTTTTTCAGGGATGTTCCTAACCGGTGTACAAGTCTGTCAACGCTATATAGCCTGTTTACAATTGAGGACAGCTGCCGGAAGGTTTGCCCAGGATATTTTGCGCACTCAGGAACGCGCTCTAACGGGAGCGAATCTGGCATATATAGAAGTCGATTATCGCGGACAAGGGTATTGGGTCTATCGGAAGCCGAACCTGGGATCAAAACGAGATTTTGCTTCGGACAGACCTGTCCTTTTCCGTTTCACCAGTATACCCGTGAAGGAGATTCATTTTTCTCTTAACGGTGCGCCTTCTGCCTGTGGTACCTTTGTGCTTCAACATAGGGGATATCCGGAATTGAAGATGAAAATTATGCTGCAACCGGTGACCGGCAGGGTACGGATAGAAAAATGCGATAGCGGATCGGGATGGTGAAGCGGCAAGACATGCGTAAAGGAATACGGTCCAGGGAGTTGAAGTAATCAAACAGAAGCACAGACAGTGCGTTGGAAAGGCAAAGCAGTTAAACAGACATACAGACAGTGCGTTGGGAAGGTGAAGCAATTAAACAGACGCATAAGATGGTGGTTCAGAAAGGTGAACTCGTAAAGTATATGCACAGGACAGTAAATCACAAAGGCTTTGTAGTGTTAGCCGCAGTACCCTGGTTGATAACGGTGTTGCTGGCTCTGTCTGCCATATCCATCTGTTTTTATCGGGGGACGGAGCTCATAAGTTATCATGATCAGCTGCTCTCAATGTACGCGTTTCTGGAAGAGGATTTTTCCCGTGTGGGCAAGGAGGGGCAGGACCTTCAGGTTGTTTTGCCTGAAGAATTTGCCAGGCTGGAGTCCCGACAAAAAATAGGACCTTATTTTTTGCTTCAAAAAACGATTTTTCATACGAATACGGGGAAAACGCTGCTTAACCGCATGGAGTTTGTCTCTGCCACAGAGGGAACGCAAGATGATCCGTAAGCAAACCGTGATGGAAAGAAAATCTGGCACAATTTTGATAGAATTGAATTTTTTCTTTATGACGTTGCTTATCGTTTGCGGAGTGGGGATCAACTGTGGTCAGATGATTTTTCGCAATGTGCCTCGTGTACTGGCAGACATAGAATTGCATCAGGCGGCTCGTTACACACAAAATATTTTAAAACGGGAACTGTCATATAACGTGGCATCGATCCGTCTGAGCAAAGGCTTTAATAACCGGGATCAGCTGGTTTGCTGGAAAACACACAAGAACGTGAAACTGAACTGGTATGTATATAGTAAAATGTTGTACCGCAAGACCATTAAAGGGATGCAAGTCGGCGTAAATCCTTTTTCCTGTCCTGAAACGCAGATTATAGGTTTTTCCACAGAGCGACTGGCATCCGACCGCCTGAAACTTCTTGTTACAATGCAAGAGAAAAGGTCCGGACTTACCAGAACCTTCCCCTGGATTTTCCGGTTGAGCAATGGAACGGTTGATAATTCATGAGGTAGCAAGACTTGTTTGCATCAGACAGTACGGCGGATGCAAAATCCGTAAAAGGGCCTCATAGCCCGGGATTTATTTCCCTTTCCCTGTTGTTATTCTTTTTATTAGGCTCTTTGGCAGGGGTGACGTATACCAAGAATATATTGTATGAAGTAAATGCTGCGCAGGAGTTTTTAGGCAAAGCGCAATTGGAAGCGCTTGCGCAAAGTTTTCTCCATACGGCCTTAGCCAATGAAGAAAAGATACCTCTTGTTTCTGCCTCGTATGAAGTGGGGAAATTAATCCCCGGAAATGCTTCCGCAACGGTTTCTGCTTCGGTGAAACGATTGGAGTCGTTAGGACTCCGGCTGATCAGGGTGTCCGCTTCAGATAACCGGGAAAACGAATTCCATCTCAGACAATGCAGAATCTGTTTCCCGGACTCCCTGCTCCGGCAACTCAATGAAGATCCTTTTATAGCTTTTGGTGACGTATCGCAAGGTCAGTTTTTAGAGGGAAGTATGCCTATCACAAGCGCACTACATGGCGCAGCATTCCCACAATTTCAAGTGGATGATTTTGCGGACTGGTTCTCCAGGGATTGGCCTTCGATTGAGAAGCTTCAGCAGGACGGGCTCTGGAATTGGCTGCTTATCTGTCCGGGGCTGGGACGTATACCTCGCCGTATCGTACTGCACGGGCGAGGCATATTGGTCTTTGAACGCCCGGCCGTAATTGAAGAAGATGTGATCGTGTCTGATCGGGTATTGATTATTGCAAACAGTGATTTGCGCATAGGCGATCGTGTGAAACTCGAAAAAGCGTGTATAGTATGCAGGGGTAATTTGATAGTGGGTTCTGATGCGGTGTTAAACGGCGCATGTATTGTAAAGCATAACGCGCTGCTGCAGGATCGGGTCAGGCTTACCCCGGACCGGGAGGTGTTAACGCCTTTTGAGACAATAATTTCTTACTAAATTACAAAATAAAGGACAATTGAATATAGAGTGATGGAATTATGAAAGCTTCTTTTTTGTTCGTGTTTCTGTTTTTGTAATAGATGGAATATGTGTAAAAAAGAGCTTCAGGATGTTTAGTTTTACGCAGAAAAAATACTTTTCTTTCTCCCCGCGCTTTCCGGTGCGGGGATTTTCTTCTTTTGTAAGAAATTCGTTTCTGGTTACTCACAAAGTGAAAGTCAGCTTTGCTCAGGAATGGTGCTGGCAAGAAAGTTGTTTTGTTTGCATAGTGAGCAGAGGTTCCACTTTGTTCCGAAGTATTTCTTTGCAAGAAAAGCATTCTTGGTGTAGAATAAAACTATAATAACTCTCACAAAATAATAATTACTATATAGCGGAGGTAGGCATGGAAGAAATAAAGAAAAACGAAGAGAAAGCGATAGTAGAAGGACAGGGATTACAGGAATGCGATAGGCACGCCTGTGATCCTGTGGAAAAAGTCGCCAGCCCGGCGGAAGACGAGGTATTTCCGGCGGAAAACTGTGAAAATCCGTTGAATGGCTGTGGGGATGCTGCGGCAGAGTGCGGAAATCCTTTGGAAGAAGGGTCTTTGTGTGAAGCGTTATACAAGAAAACCGGCATGATCTACCCTATCAAAGGGGGCTGGGGCACAAGTCTGAAAGACGCGATCGTAATTTTAGGCGGCGGTTTGAACATGGAATATGTGTTGATGAGCCGTATGTTTCCGGGCTGTGATATTGAAAAACAGGAGTTGCTGGTAGACGGGGACCGTCATTATGACGTCATTTTGTTTTCTAATAAGCAGGGAGAAGAATTTAAAGTTTGCTTTGATATTACTAAATTTTACGGAGTATAACAACACCGTTATCAGATATAATCGTGTACAAGACTAAACAAAGGGGTGCAAAGGGCATAGGAGTGCCCTGATAAAGAGCGTAACACCTTTTAATACACGATCTGTTAAGTAATTGTGTCCTCTGTGCTTTTTAGCGCAGGGGATTTTGTGTGCGCAAATGTGACAGCCTGTTGTGAAAGTAACTCTGAAAAAGTATGCGGAGAAGGCAACAGGGAGGAAATAAAACGTAACACCGCAGTTTTTCCAAGAATTGCTTTTAGCAGGAGAAAGTCAGTTTGTTGACGAATTATAATTTGTATAATTTTAATTTTAAAGGGCTGAGGTGAACAGGCATGAAAAATTACGCGGCGGCAGGTGAAGTGATGTATCATACGGGGTTGACCAGAGAAATGTTGCAGGGAGCGACGTATGCGCTGGTACCGGGCGATCCGGGGCGGGTAGAAGGTTTGGCTAAGGCGCTGGATCCGGAAGCGGTGTATATAACCAGCCACCGGGAATTCACCAGTTGGCTGGCTCATGTGAAAGATAATTCTGTGCTGGTGATGAGTACCGGTATGGGCGGTCCCTGTATCAGCTTTGCGGTGGAAGAATTAGCGCGCTTGGGGGTCACTACGTTTATTCGGGTAGGTACGACGGGCTCTTTACGGGAAGATATCAATTTAGGTGAAGTAGTCATCAGCAAGGCGGCGGTCCGGTTGGACGGGGCCAGTCGTGCATATGCGCCGCTCTCCTATCCCGCAGCGGCGGATCTGGATGTGACGCTGGCGTTGCGGCAGGCAGCCCGGGAACTTGAGGTTCCTCATGCTCTGGGTATCACGGTGACCACGGACAGTTTCTGGCCGGGGCAGGAGCGGTATGACAGTTTTGGCGGCTATGTGGTGCGTCAACTGCAGGGAACGTTAAAAGAATGGCAGGCATTGGGCTGCGCTAATTACGAGATGGAGGCGGCCACGCTGTTTACTTTGTGCAGTGTGCTGGGGCTGCGCGCAGGGGCAATCTGCGGCGTCGTGGCCAAGCGTACGGCCGGGGAGGCAGTGGCGCCGCCGGATGTGTATAAAACGGCGGAAAAACGCTTTCAGTCGGTGGCGAAACGCGCACTGGAAATTTTATTGGGATAGGCAGGAGGTGTTTTATGGCACGGGTAATCATTACATTGTTAGATTCCTTCGGTATTGGCTGGGCGCATGATGCGGCCGCTTTTGGCGATGAAGGCGCCGATACGTTAGGGCATATTGCCGCCTGGCTGGCAGCAAATCCCCGCCCGGCAGAGGGGAAGGTCAGACCGCTGTTTTTGCCTAATCTGGCTCGCTTGGGACTGGAAAAGGCACATCGCCTGAGTACAGGAAAGGCATTGGCTCATCCTTTGTCCGGCAAAGCACCGGCAGAAGACGTTCTGGATGATCGTCGGGTCGAGGGAGCCTATACCTGGGCGGAAGAAGTGAGTAAGGGCAAAGATACGCTGAGCGGGCACTGGGAGATCACCGGTGTGCCTGTGGATTTTGACTGGGGCTATTTCCCGGATCAGCCGAACTGTTTCCCACAGGAATTAGTGGATGCACTTATTAAAGAGGGAAACCTGCCCGGTATCTTGGGGGAGAAACATGCCAGCGGCACGGTAATCATTCAGGAGTTGGGCGAAGAACATATGCGTACGGGAAAGCCCATCGTCTACACTTCGGCGGACAGTGTGCTGCAGATCGCCTGCCACGAAGAAAGTTTTGGCCTGGAACGGCTGTATGACCTGTGCCGGCTTGCTTATAAACTGGTACAGCCTTATAAGATCGCCCGGGTGATTGCCCGTCCCTTTGTGGGAACGAAAGCGGGTTCTTTTGAACGGGTGGCGGCGCATCGTCATGATTTTGCCGTGCCGGCATTGGCCAATACTTTATTGGATAACCTGGTGGAAGCCGGCGGCAGCGTCTATGCGGTCGGCAAGATCGCTGATATTTTTGCGCATCGGAATATCAGTAAACATTATCCCGCCGCCGGTCTGGACAATATTTTTGATGCCACGGTTCAGGCTGTGAAAGAGGCGCCGGACTGGACGCTGGTGTTCAGTAATTTTGTGGATTTTGATTCTTCCTTTGGCCATCGTCGGGATGTGCTGGGTTATGGGGAGGGCCTGGAAGGCTATGACCGGCGGCTGCCGGAGTTATTGGTGCTGCTACGGCCGGACGATGTGCTGCTGGTGACAGCGGATCACGGCTGTGACCCTACCTGGAAAGGAACGGATCATACGCGGGAAAGGATACCGGTGTTATTTTATGGAGAAAAGGTGCAGCCTCAACAGCTGGAGCCCATGCATACCTTCAGTGATATAGGGCAGACGCTGGCAGTTTATTTAGGCACGGCGGCGTTGGGGCACGGTACCGCAAGGGATATTTGGAGGAAGTGAGTCGGGCATGAAGAAGTTAGCGTTTCTATTGACCATATTGTTTGTGCTGTGCGGTTGGGCCGTAGTACCTTCAGGCAGCGCCGGGCAAGGGTGGGCTGGTATGAGCAGGGCCTATGCCCTTGAAACAAAGCCGGCTTATTTTGTCGTGATCGACCGTACCGGGCAGATGACATCGGGCATTATGCGACATTGGATCCAAATGGTCAAGATGAACTACCATTTCCCTTATCATAAATTGCAAGAGGACAACACGAAAGCGGAAAGCGCTGCCCGCGCCATGTTGAGCAAAAATATCAAACCGGATAAGGAAGCCCTGGCTGCGGCGGCTCAGGAAGCCGGTACTCCGGTCCTGGTAGTGATGGTGGTACGTAATATGGAAACCGCGTATGTCCATAGCGTACTCGACTTCGGACCGGACAGTGAGACTTATGTTCGCACGGTGGCGGATGCGGATATGTACGCCTATAATGCGGATGGAAATAAGTTTACCCGTCGTTTTCTGCGGGAGCGGGATATCGTGGAGCTGGGACGGGAGGAAGACCCGGCTCTTACTATTAAATGGGCCCTGGGAAATATGCTGAATCGCATGGAAGGAAAACCGCAGATTTGACAGAACGGAATCTTTGCTTTAAGATTTCATTTATTGCTGCTTTACATATCTACGAATTGTGGGAGTGAGAGGATGGCAAAACCGGAAACAATAGAGACGATCAGGAACTACTTTTTGCAGGGGGATTTTTTACAGAAACTGCCCCGGGAGCTGTTGGGCTTTACCTTTCAGCAAGGCAATCTGCTGCAGTCAGATGAATTTTCGGGGAAGGAATGTAAGGGCAATGAATTTATTTTGTGCAGCTATGTCAATCAAAAGCTGCGTCGCCGGTTAGACTTTATCTATACCAAAGAAACTTTTGATTATATGCCGGTGAAGCAGGTGGGGCTGCATCGTTTTCGTCAGCTTCGCTACATTACCCGGAATAAAGAAGAGTTTGCGATGTTGATTCCCCAAATCTTGTCGCGGCTTTTGGCAGAGCTGCAGCCGGATTTTCAATGTTCCGCATATCCTATGTTGGCAAAGAAAGGCATTCCCCAATGGACGTTTCCTGCCACGCTGCCGGATAAGATCGGCCCTTTTGAAAAGTTCATTACCCCGGAGCATCCCCTGGATTTTATCAATAACTCCACTATCTTCCTGGATTATGTGGACTTTACCGGGGGCAATGAGTTGGTATTTTTATACAATCGGGCCCGGAATGAATTTTTTGCGGAAACTAAAAAAGCTTTCTTCCCTAATACGATCCACGATTTTGATGCGTTGGATTTGCCGGAGTTGGAACGGTTATTGACCAAAAAACTGGAGCCGTATTTACTTCAGTTGGCGGAATAGAAGGAAATGATCTGATTTTTCTGCCTGATTTTATGGCGCGTCAATGCTGTGCAAAGTGCGCATAGGATATGGGGCAAGATGACTGTTTAGTCTATTGCCCGAAACGTGTCGCCATGTATAGTAAAAGCTTACCATACGGTGGTCAAAGCCTGTCGCGTATTGATAAAAAGTCTTGACAGCAACACGGAAATACCCTATACTGATAATGCTTGATAAAACGGCCCGGTGGTTCAGTTGGTTAGAATGCCGCCCTGTCACGGCGGAGGTCACGAGTTCGAGTCTCGTCCGGGTCGCCATTTTGCCTCGGTAGCTCAGTTGGTAGAGCAAGGGACTGAAAATCCCTGTGTCCACAGTTCGATTCTGTGCTGAGGCACCATTTATGCGGAAATAGCTCAGTGGTAGAGCACAACCTTGCCAAGGTTGGGGTCGCGAGTTCGAGCCTCGTTTTCCGCTCCATTTAGCTAAGAAAGAGGAGCCAGCCTCTTTTTTATAGCTGGTCGGCGACATAGCCAAGCGGTAAGGCAGAGGTCTGCAAAACCTTTATCCCCGGTTCAATTCCGGGTGTCGCCTCCATTTCAGGCCGAGGTGGCGGAACTGGCAGACGCAAGGGACTTAAAATCCCTCGGGTAGTGATACCCGTACCGGTTCGATTCCGGTCCCCGGCACCAGATTGCATCGCCTATCTTTCTAATTGAAAGATAGGCTTATTTTTTTGGCTCTTTTTATAAAGAAACCGTACGCCTGTAAATTATGGAAATATCCCCATTTCTGTGATATAATTTATATCTATACTGGTGTAGTATGCCTAAAACAAAAGGAGGACAGGGCTTATGCAACAAATCCCAGATTGGTCATTTGGTGACAAGTATCTGCGTGGAGCCGCGCCTGAGCTGATCCCTTTTATGGATGAGTACGGTCCCTGTACGTTGGAACCGGATTCAGAGGAACGTTATTTTGAAGTATTGCTGACGGGGATTGCGGCCCAGCAACTGCCGCCGGAAGTCAGTGTGAAAATTATGGAGCGTCTGCGTCGTCTGACAGGGGAACCCATTCTACCGGAGAAATTGAACAGTTTGCCGGATACGTTGTTGGCTTCCTGTGGACTGACCGAGCTGAAAGTAACCTACATGAAGGAATTCGCGCGTCTGGTGCTGGACAAAACCATTGACTTCACCGCGTTTTCGGAAATGTCTGACCCGCAGATCATAAAAATGCTGAAAAATGTAAAAGGACTGGGACAGTGGACGATTGAAATGTTTCTGATCCTTTCCCTTTGTCGTCCCGATGTGTTGCCGGGAGATGATTTTTTGTTAAAAAAAGAAGTGCAGCAATTGTTCGCCCTGCCGAAAGTGCCAAAGCGGGGGCAGTTGCTTAAATTGCTGGAAAAGTGGAGCCCCTGGCGCAGTCTGGCGGTGTGGTATTTGTGGCAGCACAGCGCCGACAGTGAGAGAAAATGAGGAAGTTGTATGGCAAATATGTTTGAACAAATTAAGGTAATGCCCGCAGTGCGGGAAAATTTAAAAAAGATGGGAATACATACGCCCATGCCGATTCAGGAGCAGGTCATCCCTGCGTTGTTGGCCGGTCGGGATGTATTGGCCCGGGCCCAGACGGGGACAGGGAAGACCTTAGCGTTTCTGATTCCGTTGGCCCATAAAATCGATCCGGAGAAAAAGTTTGTCCAGGCTTTGGTGATCACTCCGACCCGGGAGTTGGCGCAGCAGACCAACGAAGTGATGAAACAGGTCCTGGAGGGTCTGGATATTAAAACGCTGGCCGTGACAGGGGGCCGTGATTTTGAATTGCAGAAGCATAAACTGGCCGGTAAGGCGCAAGTTTTAATCGGCACGCCGGGGCGTTTATTGGATCATATCGGCAAAGGCAATACCGATCTGGGGGGTGTCGCCTATCTGGTCCTGGATGAGGTGGACGAGATGCTGGCTCAGGGCTTTATGGACGATGCCGGGAAATTGATCGCCATGACGCACCCGCAGCATCAGACTATGCTTTGTTCCGCTACGGTTTCGGAAGAGATCAATAAACTGGGGCGCAGCCTGACGACCAACTGCCAGATTGTAGATATCGCCAAAGAAGAAACGGTCGTGAAAACAATCCGGCAGATTTGTATTAAGACTACGGAAGAGGGCAAGCCGGAAACGCTGATGCGTCTGATCGACCGCCTGAATCCGTATTTGATGCTGGTGTTCTGCATCAGTAAGGAACGGGCTAAGGAAGTGAATAACCTTTTGGGAACGCATGGGTATAATGCGGATGTCCTGACAGGGGATATGAGCGCGGCCAAACGGAAGACGGTGATGAAAAATTTCCGGGAAGCCAAACTGCAGATTCTGGCGGCCAGCGATATTGCGGCCAGAGGTCTGGATGTAGAAGGCGTGACTCATGTAATCAACTACGATGTGCCGCACGATGCCAGCTGGTATGTGCATCGGGTAGGACGGACGGGGCGGGCCGGCAGAGATGGCGTAGCAATCACTCTGTATGCTCCGGAAGAGCTGCGCTGGCTGCATAATGTGGAAGCGAAGCTGGGCATTACGCTGGATAAGGAAACGGTGGACGGTCGTCCGGTTGTACGGCGTACCCGCATTGCCGCGGCCCGTAAGAAAGCGGCGGTCAGCAAATCACGGGGGCGCAACTCGGTGGCGGATAAGCGCCGTGCGCCCAAAACCGGTTCCAATCGGCGCCAGGTAAGCCGCCAGGCGGCCCGGGAAGCTTCAATGGAAAAGAAGGCCAGAGCGAAAGCTGCGGCGAAAAAATAGAACTATAGGTGATGATCTTGTTTTTGAAATCTGTCAGTGCGTTTGGGTTTAAATCCTTTGCCGACCGCACGGCGTTGGAATTTGGCGCCGGTATCACGGCGGTGGTAGGACCCAACGGCTCGGGAAAAAGTAATATATCTGATGCGGTTCGCTGGGTGCTTGGGGAACAAAGCGCCAAGTATCTGCGCGGCAGTAAGATGGAAGATATTATTTTTTCCGGCAGCAGCAAACGCCGCCCGCTGGGTGTGGCGGAGGTGACGCTGGTTTTCGATAACCGGGATCACCTGCTGCCCTTAGATTTTGAAGAAGTCAGCATCACCCGTCGTCTGTATCGGTCCGGCGACAGTGATTATGCGATCAACAAGAAAAGTTGCCGTTTGAAAGATATCTTGGATCTGCTGGCGGATACGGGCATGGGCAAAGGCGCCATGTTCCTTATCGGTCAGAATAAGATAGATGAGATTTTGAACAGCCGTCCGGAAGACCGCCGCGCTATTTTTGAAGAAGCGGCCGGTATCGCCAAATTCCGTATGCGGAAGAAAGAGGCGGCCCGTCGGTTGGCTGAAACGGATACCAACCTGACCCGTATCAGCGATATTAAAAGTGAAGTGGAAGGGCGGGTGGAGCCGCTGCGCCTAGAGGCGGAACGCGCGACCCGCTTTAATGAATTGTCCGCTTCGCTGCGGGCCTGTAAACTGACGCAATTTGTCCATAAAGTGGAAAATATTGAAAACGCCCGGACTAAGTTGCAGGAAGAGCAGGACAAGTATAACACGGTTTTTTTAGCAAAAAGTACGGAAGTCAGCACGCAGGAAGCCTTTGTGGCCGGCATTCGGCAGGAGTTAGACGCGCTTAACAATCAGGTATCGCATATCCAGGAAAGTATCACGGTCAAGGAGAAGGCGCTGGAAGCTGTCAAAGGCGAGGATGCTGTGCTGGATGAACGGATTGAGCAGAGTTTGCGCCAACAGGGTAATGTAGCCAAACGAAACGAAAAGTTACAGCTCCAGATCGATCAATGGTCCGGTCAGCTGGATGTACTGGCGAAGGAGTTTGATTCGCTGGAAGCGGCGGCGATGGAAGCAGGGAAGTTGATCTCCGACCTGGAAACGCAATGGCAGGAGAAACAGCAGGCGCAAAAAGATACCGAAGCTGAGATTCAAAAGCTGACGGACAGTAATTTTGACGCTATGCGAACGATGGTGGAAATGCGCAATGAGATCCGCACGTTGGAGACGGCTCAGGAACAGCGGATGCGCCGCCGGGATAAGCTGAAGGAAGAGGTGGGGGCAGCCGAAGCGCTGCTGAATGAATTAACGGAGTCGCAGCGCAGCGTATTGTCCCGTAAGGGGAAACTGGAGCAGGAGCGGGACCGCTTTATGGCCGAAGGGAAGACCCTCGGAGAACAGACGGCGGACAGCCGGGCCCGCTTAACGAAGAGTCAGGCACACTATAACGAATGTCAGAACCGGATCACGGCCTGTGAGTCCCGGTTGCACCTACTGCGCAATTTGCAGCAGGCGCTGGACGGCTTTGGTTACGGCATCAAAGCGGTCATGCAGAGCGAGGCTCCCTGGCGCCAAGAGGTATTGGGGCCTGCGGCGGCTTTGATCACCGTCGCGCCGGAGTATGTGGTTGCCCTGGAAACCGCCTTGGGCTCCGGAGCGCAGCATATTGTGCTGCGGACCAGTGAAGCGGCCAAGCAGGCCATCCGTTATTTAAAAGAAAAACATGCGGGCCGGGCTACGTTCCTCCCGCTGGATACCATCCAAGCGCCGTATGTAAAAGCGGAGGAAAAAGCGTTGGCGAAACTGCCCGGTATCCGGGGCTTTGCCTTTGACCTGTTGGAATGTGATGACAAGGTAAAACCGGCGTTGCAATTTCTCACTGCTCGCGTCTTGGTGGCAGAGACGATGGATGCGGCCCTGGCGGCAGCCCGGAAGGGCAATTTCCGCCTGCGGGTCGTCACGCTGGATGGAGATGTGGTCAACACCGGCGGCTCTCTGACCGGCGGCAGTCGGCAGAAGAAAGAATCCGGCTATCTGTCCCGGGAACGGGATATGCAGGAGCAGGAACAACTTTTGGCGACTCTTAATCAAGAACTGCTGGGGATCCAGGAAGAAAAAGAAGTACTGGAAGATGAGCTGGCAGAAAAAGATAAGCAGTTGGAAACGCTGCGGGAGCAGGTGCAGGATCGGAATATCAAGCTGACGGAGTCACAGGCGGAGGAGTCGCGTCTGGCGGGGGAAGTAAAACGGGAAAGCGAATTGTTGGAACTGGCTATCGATACCCGTACCCAATTGGCGGATGAATATCTGGCGGTCCGTAAGTTGTTGGCTGACAAGCGCCAGCCTCTGCAGGAGCTGGAAGCAGCCAATACTGAAGCTAAAAATCGTCTGGATGCCTTGCAGAAGCAGATTGGCGCGAATAAGAGCGCCTTGGAGACGCTCACCGTCCGTTTACAGGATGCCCGGGTGCAGGCGGAAACCACGCAGGCCCAGCGCAGTCTGAAAAATGAGCGGATGCAGCAGTTGGATAATGATTTGAGCCGTTTGCAGGGTGATTTTGATGCCAATACGGAAGAATCTGAAAAACTGACCCGCATTGTGGAAGAGAGTAAGGCAAAGAAAGTTCAGTTGGCGGAGCAGAACAAGGTGCTGCTGCAGGAGTTGCAGGACATCGTCACCGGACAAAACGATTTTTCCGACCAGCGTCTGGAACTGATCCAGAAACAGGGCGCTGCCGGAGAAAAACTGCAAGCCCTGCGGGCGGAATTAGGCAAAGCTGAAGCTCGCGTACACCAGAACGAAATTGACAATGCCAAGCTGGAAAGCGATTATGCCAATGCCTTGGAACAATTGTCTTCCGAGTATAAAACCACCTTAGGGGAAGCCCGTGAAATTGCCCGGGCCAACGGAGTGGGCGAAGATAAAAGTGATGTAGCTCTGCGCCGGATGGAGTTGGCGCTGCAGCGGCAGATTGATGAATTAGGACCGGTGAATCCCGGAGCCATCGAAGAATATAAAGCGGTCAGCGAGCGATATGAATTTCTGCAAAAGCAATATACAGACCTGAGCGAAGCCCGTGATAAGCTACAGTCAGTGATTCTGGAAATCAACTCCGGCATGACGAAGCGTTTTAAAGTGGCTTTCGGGAAAATCAGTGAGTTTTTTCAGAATACGTATGTACAGTTGTTTGGCGGTGGGACGGCTTTATTAAAGCTGTCGGACCCGGAAAATATCCTGGAATCCGGCATTGATATTGAGGCCCAGCCCCCCGGGAAAAAATTACAGAGTCTCTTCCTGCTTTCCGGTGGGGAGCGGGCGCTTACGGTAATCGCCTTGTTGTTCGCCTTATTGAGTTATCGACCCTCCCCCTTCTGCATTTTGGACGAGATCGACGCGCCTTTGGACGACGCGAATATTGAGCGGTTTGTTAAATTCTTAGAAGGCTATGCCCTGCATACGCAGTTCATTGTGATCACACACCGCAAAGGTACGATGGAAGCGGCCCATGTGCTATATGGCGTGACCATGGAAGAGTCGGGCGTATCAAAGATACTCTCCGTCAAGATGAGCGACCGACTCATTAAAGACGCAGTCTAAGTCAGACTAAACGTGTGGATTTGGGTCAAGTCAGAAACGAGCCCTTTCATTATTAGTAAAAACGCAACAGACGCAGTATAGTAGGACAAGTGCCGCAGGGCAAAAAACCTGTGAAAGGAAGTAATCTCATGAGCTTTTTTGAAACGTTGAAAACCGGCCTGACAAAAACCCGGCAAAACTTTACGGATCGTATCAGCGAACTGGTCGGTATGTCTGCCAAAGTAGACGAGGATTTTCTGGAAGAACTGGAGATGATCCTGCTCACCGCTGATGTGGGCGTGAAAACCACCGAAAAGTTGATCGATGAGGTCCGCAAAGCAGCAAAAAGCAAAGAAATCGGCGGTACAGAGGACGTGCTTCCCTTTTTGAAAAAGCGTACGGCGGAAATGTTGAAAGACGATGGGGTGCGTACTCGTATCGGCGCTCATCCGACTGTAATTTTGGTGGTGGGGGTCAACGGCGTTGGGAAAACCACGACCATCGGCAAGCTGGCTAATTATTTCCATTTGTTTAACTATAAAGTGATGTTGGCGGCCGGAGACACTTTCCGTGCGGCTGCTTCTGCCCAACTAAAAATCTGGGGCGAGCGGGCCGGCTGTGATGTGATCGCCCATGAAGAAGGGGCGGACCCCGCTGCGGTCGTCTTTGACGCAATGAAGGCAGCGATTGCCAGAAATGTCGATGTGTTGTTTATCGACACTGCCGGTCGTCTCCATAATAAAGTCAATCTGATGAATGAACTGGGAAAAATCGATCGTATTATTAAGCGTGAGATTCCCGAAGCGCCCCATGAGGTCTTTTTAGTTCTGGATGCCACCACCGGACAAAACGCCATCAGCCAGGCTAAAATATTTATGGAAACCACCAAGGTGACCGGCGTGGTCTTAACCAAGCTGGACGGCACTGCAAAAGGCGGCGTAGTAGTTGCTGTCAAAGAAGAATTGGGCTTGCCGGTAAAATGGATCGGGGTGGGTGAAGGGCTGATGGATTTCCGTCCCTTTGAACCGGAAAAATTTGCCGAAGCGCTTTTTGCCGAAGAGCAGGAATAAGGGTAAGAGAAAAGTATAAGCAAAAAATGCCATAACGTGTGTCTTAGCAGTAGCAGATGGTATTAAGGTAACGTATATATCATAGCGCAGGCAGGTATCATCTGAGAAAACGAAGACTTAGGTTTTGTTCTTTTTTATTGAACGGAAAGGCCCTGCTAAAGGATATATATTGCCCCATCCAGCTGATTTATCAGCATCCGGAAAAGACAATGAATTTCGGAACAGTGACTTTTCCAGGGAAGTCATTTGTGCCAAGAAATATAAAAGCGCAAAAGACTGAAACAATGCAACTTTATAGCTGTCAAGTAAAAATACTTGACAGTCTCTTTTTTTCTCTGTATAATACCTATGTTATGTGGATGAGAGAAGAAAGAGCGGTTGCACAATGACGGTCAATGATTTTAATAACCGAATCCGGTTTGGCAGTCTGTACGAAATGTACGGTTCCCTGCTGACAAAAAAACAACAGCGCTGTCTGGAGTTATATTTTTACGAAGACTATTCTTTGGCGGAGATTGCTGATGAAATGCAGGTTTCCCGCCAGGCTGTCCACGATCTGCTCAAACGGGTGGAACAGGCCCTGGAGCAATATGAAAAGATGTTAGGCTTTTTGAAACGAACGGAAACCAGCCGACGTCTGTTGGATGAGGCGCAGCGTCTGTTGGAAGAGACGGCGGCCGGAACGAGCCGGTTTGTTGGTAGCGATAAGTTGGGCCGTGTGCGTGAAATACTGCATGAACTGAACAACGAAGGCAGGTAAAGAAATGGCTTTTGAAAGTTTATCCGAACGTCTGCAGAACGCGATCAAGATGTTCCGCGGCACGAAGGAAATTACGGAAGAAGATCTGAAAGCCCCGTTGCGCGAAGTGCGTATGGCTTTATTGGAAGCCGACGTAAACTTCAAGGTCGTAAAGGGCTTTGTAGGAAAAATCAAAGAACGGGCACTGGGCGCGGAAATTCAGCAGAATTTAAGCCCCAGTCAGCAGATCATCAAGATCGTCGATGAAGAACTGACGAACTTGCTGGGCGGCACGCAGGAAAAACTGGCGGTGGCTTCCAAACCACCTACCATTATTATGCTGGTAGGTTTGCAGGGCGCCGGTAAAACCACCACAGTAGGCAAGTTGGCTTATAATCTGAAGAAAAAGCATAAAACGCCTTTGCTGGTTGCGGCTGACGTGTATCGTCCGGCGGCCATCACCCAGCTGCAAGTATTGGGCGAACAGGTGGGGGTGCCGGTGTTTGCGCTGGGCGATCAGGTATCGCCGGTAGACATTGCCCGCCAGTCTTTGGCAAAGGCGGAACACCTGGCCTGTGATACGGTCATTATTGATACGGCAGGCCGGCTGCATATTGATGAAAAATTGATGGAAGAACTGCAAAATATCAAAGCGGCGGTACAGCCGCACGAAATTTTGCTGACCATTGATGCCATGACCGGTCAGGATGCGGTCACCGTCGCCGATACCTTTAATCAAACGCTGGGTCTTACCGGACTTATCGTTACCAAGCTGGATGGCGATGCCAGAGGCGGCGCCGTGCTTTCCGTGCGGGAAGTCACAGGCTGTCCGGTAAAATTTGTGGGCATGGGTGAGAAACTGGATGCCCTGGAGCCTTTTTATCCGGACCGTATGGCCTCCCGAATCCTGGGCATGGGCGATATCCTTTCCCTGATCGATAAGATTAAAGATACGACGGATCTGGCCAAAGCGCTGGAAATGGAAAAGAAGCTCCGGAAAGATGAATTCACTTTGGAGCAATTCCTGGAACAGATGCAGCAGATTAAAAAACTGGGTTCTCTGGATACGATTTTGGGTATGATCCCCGGTATGGGCGGTATCAGCCAGAAGCTGAAAGATGCCAATGTGGACGAAAAAGAATTCGCCCGGGTGGAAGCGATCATCCGTTCCATGACGCCGAAGGAACGGCAGAAGCCGGAAACCATTAACGGCAGTCGTCGTAAACGGATTGCGGCCGGCAGCGGTATGCGGGTACAGGACGTCAACCGTCTGCTGAAAAATTTTGAAGACAGCAAAAAAATGATGAAACGTATGCAGGGCATGGCGAAGTTTGCTTCAAAGGGCGGCAAGATGCTTCCCTTTATGCATAAATAAAAAATTTCTTATATGTATGGAGACCAGACTAAGGAGGTGAAACTAAAATGGCAGTTAAAATCCGTTTAAAACGTATGGGCGCTAAAAAAGTTCCTTTCTATCGCATTGTCGTTGCCGATTCCCGCTCTCCGCGTGATGGCAAATTTATCGAAACGATCGGTACCTATGATTCCACCCGTACCCCCGCTGATGTAAAGATCGACGAGGAAAAGGCTTTGGCCTGGATGGGCAACGGCGCGCAGCCGACCGATACCGTTAGAAATCTGTTCAGCAAACAGGGCATCATGAAAAAATTTGCTGAAGCAAAGAACGTAAAGTGATCGAAGGGGCGTGAATTGCATGAAAGAATTGGTAGAAGTTATGGCCAAGTCTTTGGTCAGCAATCCGTCTGCAGTGGCTGTGGAGGAGGAAACCACCGGTACTACTACCGTACTCCGCCTCCATGTAGCTCCTGAAGATATGGGTAAAGTAATTGGCAAACAAGGCCGCATCGCAAAGGCCATCCGTTCTGTTATGAAAGCCGTTGCAACCCGTGAGAACGTAAAAGTAATCGTAGAGATTGTTTAAATCCGGATTATACGATATCCTGATAAAAGGTGGTATAAAAATGGCAGATTCTATGTTTGTTCGTGTTCCTGTTGCAATTAAAGCAAAAGTAACAGAAGATTTGAAGTTAAAAATTATTGGAGACCTCCAAAACACCATACAACAGATGCAGATGGATCTGGATCAGTTTGATTTCCAGGCCAAACAGGTGATGAATCAGGCTGCGAACGATCTTTCCGCCGCTCCCCGTCTGCGTGAGCAGATCGAGGTGGAACGGAAGAAACGTGCCGATGCGAAAGCAGAGGCGGAAGACAACCTGAAACGGGCGCAGGAGCTGCAGCTGGGAGCTGAAGTGGGTCATGGCACGCTGGAACGCACCGTCGAAGTAAAAGTCGGTGACGATCTGCAAGCTCTGATGGGCGCTGAAATTCTGACGGAAGACGGAAAAATTATCGCCTTCCGTATGTGAGACGTCTGATGGAAAATATTGTCTTAGGACAAATTGTCGCTCCGCACGGTGTGCGGGGCGATTTACGTATTATGCCTCTGACGGCCAACGTGCAGCTTTTTTATGAATTGGACTACCTTTTGCTGCCCGATGGCAGGCGGCTGCATATCGTAAATGCCCGTCCCCATAAAAATCTGATCCTGACCAGGGTAAAAGAGGTCAGCAGCATAGAAGAAGCCGAAGCTCTTCGGGGACAAAAAGTCGCGGTATTGCGTAAAGACCTGCCGGAATTGCCGGAGGGACGCTATTATATCGGCGATCTTTTAGGCCTTCCCGTGGTGGATGAAAACGATGCTCCCCTCGGTGTCTTAAAAGATATCCTGCAAAACGGCAGCGCCGATGTGTATGTGATCCAGCCGCCCCGGGGGAAGGAGATCCTGGTGGCGGATATTCCTGAAAATATTCGTAAAATCGACCTGCCCGGCCATAAAATTGTGGTTTGTCTGCCCCAGTGGGACGAGGAAGATATCCGATGAAATTCGTTTTTATCACATTATTTCCGGAACAAATTGAAGACGCCTGTGCCCACAGCATTGTGAAGCGTGGACTGGATGCGGGACTGTTAACGTTGGAGTGCATCAATCCCCGGGATTTTTCTACGGATCGCCACCGCACGGTGGATGATACGCCGTTTGGCGGGGGCGTAGGTATGGTGCTGAAGCCGGAACCTATGGTCGAAGCGATTAAATTAGCCCGGAGCCGTGTGCCCGGCGCGCCGGTCCTTGCGTTAAGCCCGGGCGGAACCACTTTTAAACAGTCTCTGGCGGAAGCCTGGTCTAAGGCATATCCCGGTCTGATTTTTGTCTGCGGGCATTATGAAGGCTTTGACGAACGGATCTATCATTGGGTGGATCAGAAGATCAGCATCGGGGACTTCGTTCTTACCGGTGGCGAGTTGCCGGCGTTATTGATTATGGATGCGGTCAGCCGTTTTATTCCCGGCGTGTTGGGAAAACTGGCCAGCGCAGTGGAAGATTCCTTTTCCACCGGTCTTTTGGAATACCCCCAATATACCCGTCCTGTGGTGTATGAAGGGCTGGAAGTACCGGAAGTGCTGCGCAACGGCAACCATCAGTTGATTGCCCGCTGGCGGCGAAAAGAAGCCCTGAAAGCGACACTTTTGCTGCGTCCCGACCTGTTGCCGGAAGTGCCGGATAAGCAGGACGCGAAACTTTTGCAGGAAATTAAGGAAGAACTGAAGAATTAACTTGCAACTCATTGTCATCTATGGTACAATATTGCTTGCGTAAAACGGACGGTCCGCTGTGCAGTATATTCGTAAGACACAAGAACGTCTATGAATTAGGAGGAAAAAATGAACATCATTGAAGCACTGGATAAAGAACAGTTACGTTCTGATATCCCCGATTTCCGTGCCGGCGACACCGTTAAAGTATACGTAAAAGTAGTCGAAGGTACTCGTGAACGCGTACAGTTATTTGAAGGCGTTGTAATTTCCCGCAGCGGTTCCGGTATCCGCGAAATGTTTACCGTTCGTCGTATCTCTTACGGCATCGGCGTAGAAAGAACATTCCCGGTACATAGCCCGCGTCTGGATCGTATCGAAGTAGCCCGCAAAGGCGTGGTTCGCAGAGCGAAGTTGTACTATCTGCGCAACCTGACCGGCAAAGCTGCTCGTATCCGTGAACGCCGCTAACAGGGTGTCAAAGGGGCTGCTAAGGCAGTCCCTTTTTTGTTACGCGGTAAGCTTTATAGGCGGGATGTATAGGCGCTTCCCAAGCGGATTACAGGCAAAGAAAGCAGAAAAACGATTTTCTTTGTTTTCTGCTGACAATAGGAATTTTGCAAGATGGTAAGCGAACGATAAGAGAGGTAAACAGCATGAGCAATAAATCCGGCGGATCCTTTCAGGATTCTTTGAACGATTGGTTGATCTCAATCATCGTTGCCGTAGCACTGGCGTTTCTGATTCGTACTTTTATCTTTGAACCCTACATGGTGGAAGGCTCGTCCATGTATCCTACGCTGGTCAACCATGAGCGTTTGATCGTAAATAAATTCGGTTATCTGATCGGGGAACCCAAACGTAACGAGATCATTGTATTCCGGTATCCCAAGGATGAAAGCCGCGATTTTATCAAACGTGTCATCGCAGTAGGCGGAGATACGGTGGAAATGCGCGAGGGCGCAGTGTTGATCAACGGCAGAAAGATTGAAGAAGAGTATACCTGGAAGGAAGACCCCAAGGGGTTGAATCATTCCAATTATCGTAAATCTGTAGTACCTAAAGATCATATATTTGTGTTGGGCGACAATCGTAATAATTCGGATGACAGCCGTTTTGCCGATGTAGATTTTGTGCCGCTGAATCTGGTCAAAGGAAAGGCTGCCTTTGCCTTCTGGCCTATCGATCGGTTCCGTAAGCTACCCTGAGATTGACTGGCGCAAAGCGTTGCGCGGAGCGGTAGGTAGCCGGATAGAAAATTTATAGGATGTTAGTATGGATGTAAAAGACTTTAAGATTCAGTGGTTCCCCGGTCATATGATGAAGGCCAAGCGCATGATGGAAGAAAATCTGCGCTTGGTGGATGTGGTGGTGGAATTATTGGATGCCCGGGCACCCGGTTCCAGCATTAATCCTATGCTGCGGCAAATGGCAGGGGATAAACCCCGGGTTATCGCCTTAAATAAAGCGGATATGGCCGACCCTGCGAAAACGGAGACCTGGCTGAATACGTTGCGGCAGGAAGGGGGGCCTGTGTGCGCCATTGAATGCCGTACCGGTAAAGGCGTCAAACAGATGCTGAATCTGGTCAAGCAGGCTGCTCAGCCTGTTTTGGACAAATGGCTGAAGAAAGGCTTACGTAATCGGGATGTACGGCTGATGATCGTAGGGGTGCCTAATGTAGGGAAATCTACGTTGATCAATCGTCTGGCCGGCAGGGTGAAAGCCATTGCGTCTGACCGTCCCGGCGTAACGAAACAAAAACAATGGGTCAATATTGCCAAAGGCCTAGAATTACTGGATACTCCCGGTGTGCTCTGGCCTAAGTTTGATAACCCTCAGATTGGCCTGCACCTGGCCTTGACCGGTGCCATCAAAGAGGATGTATATGACCGTCGGGATGCGGTGATCTTATTGTTGCAGGAATTGCAGAAAAAATACCCGCAGGAACTGGAAGCTTTCTATCACATCACCGTCACCACGGAGGATACCGCCGAAACCTTGATGGAAAAAATCGGTACCGCACGTGGCTGCATTAAAGCCGGTGGCGTCATTGACCTGAATAAAGTGGAACAAATCGTACTTTATGAATTTAAGACCGCTAAATTAGGGCGCTTTACCCTGGACGAACCAGAAGCTTGCGAGAGCAGGTAAAAACGTAGGTGGCAAACGTTTACCAAAGCCGCTTAACGACCAACTCTTTTTTAGCTTGCGAGAGTGAGTAAAAACGTATTTGGTAAAGCCTTTAACGCAGTGGTACAGGGGCGCGTGTTACTGATTTATAAAACATTGCAAGGTGTCAGGAAAGAAACGAGGCAAAGCTTCTTCTTTCACACTGTGTAGCATATTTAAAACCGGCTGGAAGGCCGGTTTTTTGTTGTCATTGGGATTCGAGTTAGGGTACAATGAAGATAATATGAAATTGCTCTGAAGGATCAATGGGAAGACTATGAAAACCAAAGCGGGGAGGAAGAAAAGTGAAGATTGGTGAAATAAAGGAACTTTTACAGGGAAAACCTACTGCTGAACAGCTGGCGGCGTTAAAACAGGACGAACGCGCCGGTGTGCAGAAATTATTGCTTGCCTATCAGAAAAGGGTGGAAAAAGAAGCGGCGGAACGAGAGCGTTTTGCCCATCTGCTGCAATATGAAAGGGAATACCTCTCCCTGCCGGGGATTCAATATGTGGCAGGCGTGGACGAGGCCGGACGGGGGCCATTGGCCGGACCTTTGGTGATAGCCGGAGCGATTCTGCCGGAAGACGTGTTTATCGCCGGTTTGAACGACAGTAAAAAGCTCAGCGCTGCCAAACGGGAAGCTTTGTATCCGGAAGTATTGGCAAAGGCTGTAGCGGTATTGGTTAATGTGGTGAGCATTTCCAATATCGATGAGAAGAATATTTATCGGGCTACCCAGGAAGGGATGGAACAGATTTTGCAGCAGCTGCGGATCCGTCCCCAGGTCGCTTTAGTAGATGCGATGCATCCTCGTGTGCCGGGCATTGAAACGGTTCCTATTATTCATGGGGATGCCTTGAGTGCCTCTATCGCAGCTGCGTCTGTGGTAGCGAAAGTGATTCGTGACCGCATTATGATTCGGTTAGCCGCCGTCTATCCACAATATGGATTGGAAGGCAATAAAGGCTATGGCAGTCAGCAGCATATGGATGCCATTCGGCAGTATGGCGCTACGAAGATACATCGCCGCAGCTACGAGCCGATCCGCAGCATGAACCTGCCGCCGGTAGAAGCAAGGGAGAATTACCTGTTTGAGCCGAAAAACGGAGTGGAAGATGACGGTTTGGCGGCGTTACTGAAGGATTTGTGTGTATAGATAAATCATCCTGTTTGGGTGGAGTAACTCTGCGGTTCCACCTTGTTTAACCGCAAGTTTGAATCTGTGAGTAATGTTGTTTATGTATGGAGCAATGGTTTGCCATGGAAAGGAGGTGAGGCTTATCAAACGTAAAGAAATCGGACGCAAGGGAGAACAGGTGGCGGCGGACTTTTTGGAACGCCGGGGTTTTACGATTCGGGACCGCAATTTTTATACCCGGTGGGGCGAGCTTGATATTGTCGCAGTGGAAAAAACAGAAATCATCCATTTTGTCGAAGTAAAGACCCGCACCGGTCTGGCTTATGGGACGCCGGGTACCGCGGTAACTTATGTAAAACAGCAGCGTATCAGGACTGCTGCTTTACATTGGCTACAGCAAGAAAATACATATTTCCCTCAAATTTCTTTTGATGTGGTTGAGATATGGGTACTGGGGAAAACGGCGAAAATTCGTTATCTGCCAAACTGTTTTTGATAAAGGAGGAGTGCTATGTATGCAAGAGTTTTGGGTGAGACACCCAATGGTCTTGACGGTGAGATTATTATTGTAGAGGTCGATTTGGAACGGGGCTTGCCGGGCTTTGAAATCGTCGGCCTGCCGGATATGGCGATTCGCGAATCGCGGGAGCGGGTGCGAACCGCATTAAAAAATTCCGGTTTTCCTTTTCCGCAAAACCGGATTACGGTAAATCTGGCGCCGGCCAATTTGCGTAAGGATGGCAGCGGACTGGATCTGCCCATTGCGATTGGAATTTTAGTATCTCTGGGAGTATTGCCTCAGGAAAAAGTGCAGGCCAGGGTATTTATTGGCGAACTTTCTCTTGAGGGAGTAATTCGAAATGTAAGCGGTATTTTGCCCATGGTGTTGGAAGCCCGCGACCGGAAACTGGAAGAAATATACATACCGGAGGAAAACCGGGAAGAAGGGCAAATCGTGGATGGCATCCGTATTTTCACTCCGACTACGCTGAAAGAACTGGTGACGCATTTGCAGACGCCGTCTTTGGAACCGGTGGCGCATAAAGAATGGCGGCCTGCGCAACAGCCGGAAGACAGCGCGCCGGATTTTGCGGATGTGCATGGGCAGCCGGTGGCGAAACGGGCCTTGGAAATTGCGGCGGCAGGCGGACATAATATTTTGCTGGTAGGTTCTCCCGGCAGCGGAAAAACTATGTTGGCGCGGCGTTTGCCGGGAATTTTGCCTCCCCTAACGCAAGACGAAGCGTTGGAAGTGACCAAAGTCTACAGTATCGCCGGACTGTTAAAGAACAATAAGGGGATGCTGCGGGAACGTCCCTTCCGCAGTCCCCATCACACGATCACCTTAAGCGCCCTGATCGGGGGCGGCATGGTACCGGTTCCCGGTGAAGTGACCTTGAGTCATAACGGCGTTCTTTTCTTAGATGAGTTCCCGGAGTTTTCCCGTACCGCATTAGAAGCCTTGCGCCAACCCTTGGAAGATCACTTTGTTTCTATCAGCCGCCTTCAGGGATCCTATCGATTTCCGTCTGCTTTTTTGCTGGCCTGTGCACAGAACCCGTGCCCCTGCGGTTATTTAGGGGATTCGGTGAAACAATGTACCTGCCGTTCTTTTGAAATTGCCCGTTATCAGCGGAAGATATCCGGTCCTTTGCTGGATCGGATCGATTTGCAGGTTTATGTGCCGCGGGTGGAATACAAAGCCCTGAGCGCGAGCTGTAAGGAAGAAACTTCGGCGCAAATCCGGCAGCGGGTTTGTGCAGCCCGTATGCTTCAGTTAGAACGTTTAGAGGGTAGCGGGAATTACTGCAATGCGGCGATGAACCACCGTCAGGTAGTAAAGCATTGCAGGCTGAATGAAGCAGGCAATGCCTTGTTGGAGGCCGCCTTTTGTAAATTAGGACTCAGCGCCCGCAGTTATGACCGCTTGCTTAAAGTTGCCCGTACCATTGCGGATTTAGCCGGGAGTGAGGTAATATTGCCCGACCATATTGCCGAAGCGATTCAGTTGCGGACTAATGTGGGCACATGAAGTGCTGGTTTGGTGATATTTAAGACACAGCGCCGTTTCTATAAAAACACCCACAGGCATTCAAGCCCGTGGGTGTTTTGGTGTAAAAGCAAAGAGTTGCAAGTGGATGTTGTAAGAAGTCTATTCTTTTTCACTGTTCATTTTCTCTTCTTCGTCTAACGTCATAATACCAAAGCCGGTATATCCGTAGATGATAGCAAAAATCATACTGCCGTAACATAAGGTGGCCCAAGGCAGGTATTCGACCGTAGGCACGCCTAACGTTGCTGCCATATAGGTTCCGGCAATAGACCAGGGAACGAGAGGAACTGCGCAGGTACCGGCATCTTCTAAAGTACGGGAAAGATTGCGAGCTGCAAGCCCAAATTTTTTATACAAGTCCTGAAACATTTCTCCGGGTATGAGGATGGCCAGGTAGGAACTGCCGGTAACAAGGCTCATGAAAAGAGTGGATACGACTGTAGAAGTGATTAGCTGCCCTACTGAGGTGATAGAACGTTTTACTCGTTCCAGTATGACTTCGATGCACCCGGTTTTGCTGAAAATTCCTGCAAAAGCGAAAGCGCAGAATACCAATAGTACTGTGGACATCATCCCCATAAGACCACCGCGATTTAACAACGTGTTAATTACCTTTAGGCTTTTGACATGCTGGGCTGTTGGGAGCAGATTTACATTGAAACCTTTTACAAAAGCATCTAACGCAGTTTTAACAGAGAAATCCTGGAAAAAAATACCCATAATAAGCGCTAATAATGAGGCGAATAAAAGCATGGGAATGGTCGGTTTTTTGGTATAAGCGCCCCAAAATACTAAAAGTGGGGGGAGAAATAATATCAGATTGAAGCGATACAGTTGCTCCAGATTGGTTAATACGGCCTTTACCGTTTCAGGATTAGTCATGCTCTTAACATCCATTGTCATACCAACTGCTGTGTATACAATGATGCAAAGAATACTGGCAGCACCAGTAGTATACAGCATATGGCGAATATGATCGTATAGCTCGCTTCCGGCTGCGATTGGCGCTAAAATTGTGGTGTCGGAGAAAGGGGAAAGTTTATCGCCAAACACGGCTCCGGATAATACGGCTCCGGCAGCAATGGGTAACGGTAGGCCTAGTGCTATGGCGATACCCATGATTGCGACACCTGCAGTACCGGCAGAGCCGAAAGAAGTACCTGTAAAGGTGGAAATGATAGCGCAGACAAAAAATGCGGTGACGAATAAAAACTGCGGGTCAATAATCTTGATACCGTAATAAATCATCATGGGAATGGTGCCGGAGACCATCCAACTGGCAATCATACCGCCCACACAAACCATAACAAAAAGAGATGGCAGACTACTTTTGATTTTATCGGTAATGCCATTAATCATATCTTCCCAGACATAGCCAAGGCGACGAGCGACTAGTGCAGCGATGGCTGCGGCAAACAACAACATCGCTTGAATTGGCAGTCGGAATTTAGCTGCGAGTCCCAAAAGAATAATCATGAGGACCAAGGGAAGCATTGCTTCTCCAAAGGTCGGTTTTCTAATCATAATAGAACAACTCCTTTAAATATCTTTCATTTCTGCCTGATAAACTAAGATTGTGAATTTCAAGATGAAACACTTATTCTTTTCTTTTTTGTGTGATGGTCATGGCGCATCCTTTTCCTTCTCCGTCAGCAATGGTGGTAGGAAAATCAATTTCAACGTTGGGAAAGGCTGAACAAATTGCATAATCACAGTGACCGAGCATATCACGGCAAAACATCTTTATTTCTTCCGGTGAAAGCCTCAGCTCTTTCAATGCTTCACAATGGGGGCAGGCATTAAAGATTTTTACTGCCTTATTTTTCTCTAATTGTTGAATCTCTTGCTCAAAAACCAGCAGGCCGCTACGAGAGGTCTGGCCTAATAATGCTTCTTTGGAGCCAATATTTTCAGCCCCGTATTTTTTGGCAATTTTTTGTCCCTGATAATAACCAAAATCCCAACTTCCTTCTCTAATTACACGGTTAGCGTCTACATCAGGATATAATTCCTTTAACTTTTTCCATATAAAATATACCTGACGAGTGCGATCCTTATAGGCATCTTTCACTGCCGCCTTAAATTCCTCTGGTGTAGCAGGCTGATCGATACGGCTATTTTTCATGAATTCGTTGATCTCTTTCTGACTCATTTTCTTCCTCACTTTCTCCAGCATGATAAAAAATTCTAGCTTACTATTCTTAGCATGGCATAAACATTGGATTATAGATTAGCAGGATTTCAAGTTATAAACCCATAAACCTGTATGGTGAATAGATATACTTGATTTCTGAATTATTTAGATTTTTCTATGTAAAAATTCTTTTGCCCAATCCTTGTTAATCACCGCATCTTTTGCGTGCTTCGCTTCAATCGCAGGGCCATATTCATCTGCCAGGCTGTTATATAAAGCAATGAGATTTTCGTCAAATCGCAAGGTGGCGCTTTTCTGATTTTTGATATCATTAAATTGCAGCAGATGAACCGGCTGCGACGTGCTGATATCGGTGGCAAAATAGATTTCTGTACAGTGGAAACCGGGTTGTTGTTTTTCCAGGCTGGCGGCTGTTACGACTTTTAGCAGTTCGATGATCCGATCGTCTAAGCCGGCATCGAAAATAGCTAATTTCTGAAATAATTCTTCTTTAGAATGTGTAACACGGTGAGAGAGTCCTTGTAATACTTCCGGCCAACTTGCATCGTCATCAATCGTGCGGCAGGTTTCCATAAATTCATTGTTGTCCGGCACACAGTGCAAAAGTATATTGTCTTGCAGATACATAAAGCTGTAATCCAAAGAAACCGCTTTTTGGCAGAAGGGGCAACGTCCTTTAAAAAACTCTCTGCTACGGACGGATTCTCTCCATTCCGGATGCTTATTCGTATCAATCAAATGATGAATTTGAACCTCGTACACCTGTCCGCAATGAGGGCAGGTGATTTTTTGCGTATATTGCAGCGGCATAGCAGGCCTCCTGTTTTCCTTATTACATTCTATTCTACCTGTAATTTGGCAGTGTGTAAATGCTTTGGCGTGATTCTGCTGGGAGAAATTGCAAACATAAAATCCTGATGCCCTGGGACAGAGGCAAGGTGACGATCGTAGCTGCCAGGGGTTTTACATTACAAAATCTGTTCACGATCTGGGAACTCAGAGAAAAGGGTTGTATAAAAGGTCTTTACGGAAAAATAAAATTAGGATATAATGGCATAAGTAAAATATTAGTATTATATATTATAAAGTTTATAATATATAATAAAATTATCTATTGAAAGGTAAGCGAGTTTACATAGTCAAACAACTTTTCTGGTACCCGCTTACGAATTTTTTATACATTTTTTTACCTGTCATTACAAGAAAAGGAGTATTGTACCATGAAACAAAGATGCGTTTCTAAAGGGGTTTTGCTCACAGCACTGCTGTTGGGAACACTGCAAGGGCACGCTGTACAAGCAGCAGAGGCAGATGAACTGCAGAATTTTACGTTGGATCAAATCGTGGTTACAGCACAGCGTGTGGAAAAAACAGATTTGGAAACCCCCGCAAGCGTGCGTGTATTATCGCAGAAGGAAATTATGGAAAGCGGCGCAACGCAGGTCCACGAAGCTTTAAAATTTGTAGTCGGAATCACCGAGTACGGCTTTGGCCCTAACGGGCAGGCATGGGGTGGAATGAGCGGAAAAGCCCTTATTCGTGGCAATGATAAAGGAACCCTCGTGATGATTGACGGGGCCCCTATGGCGACTAACAACGTATATTATCTAAATACGTTGCCTGTAGAAGCTGTAGAGCGTATAGAAATTGTCAAAGGGGCTTCGTCTGTATTATATGGGAGCGAGGCTGCTGGCGGTGTGGTTAATATTATTACTAAAAAGAATATGCGAAGCAGTATCTCCTTAAGTAAAGGGGAATATGGAAAAACGCGGGAAGGCCTTTCCCTGGGTTTGGGGAAACTGGGTATCGTTGCCAATTTTGAACAGGGGGAACCGCTAAAAGGCCTGGCCTCCAATGGCAGGGTTATGAATGATGGCGACAAATCTTCTATTCTCTGGAAGTATAAGTTTAATGATGCATGGACTCTTTCTCATCAGCATACAGTTAACGATTACCATTTTGATCAGTATGATACAGACACATGGAGCAACTTAAAAGAGAATTCTCATTATAAGTGGAAAGAGGATTTTGCCCGGTTAAAATATGATGATGCTGGTTGGAAAGGGACCGTTTATTATAACGTGAGCGATCGTTTTACTGATACACTAAGGTCGAAGAAAGGGATATTTAAGCCATATAAAAGAGAAAACATTAAATTTAAAACCTATGGATTTGATTTGCAAAAGACACTGAATTCAAAATTTGCGGATATTGTTGTAGGAACAACAATTGAACAGCAGAAATATTTTAATGATATTGCCTATAAAAGTGGTAAACCGGTTCACAATCCTATAGATGAGGATTTAAAAACCTATGCTCTATTTATGCAGGTAGCAAAAAATCTTGGATCGGATTTGACTCTTGCGATTGGCGCAAGGGAACAGCTATTCCGTTCTGTCAATAACTACAGCGATTTTACGCCTGAATTTTCTTTATTGAAAAAAATAAACGATACCAGCAGTTTATATTTGAATGCGAATAAGGCTTTTAAAATGCCGAACTTTACTTCCTTATATGGCAGTGGCGGTGATGTTTTTGAAGGGAATCCCTTTTTACAGCCGGAAGAAGGCTGGTCCTACGAATTAGGCTACAAGCATATAACGGATACCAGTGCTTTTAAAGCTGCGTTATATTATATAGATATGAACAAAGCCTGGGATTATATTTCAGATGCAGAAGGCAAACTTCATCCTATCAATGCCGCTTTCGAAAATAAAGGGCTGGAAGTAAGCTATGACAAGCAAATGGGAACCCATCTGGCATATTCCGTAGGCGCAGACTTTTCCAATCCTAAATCCCAGGTAAAAGGCGTTTGGGCAAGACGCTATGCAAGAAATCAATATTCTGCAGGAATAAAATATTATAATAGAGCATTTAATGCGGCACTTAATGGAAGTATAACGGCAGATAGAGCAGGAGGCTGGCCTAATAAAGCGCCTGTGAATCTGACCGCAGGTTATCAGGTAGATAAAAACAGTCGTTTTGATTTTGCCTGTGAAAATTTGTTTAATCGTAAAGATATTGTAGGAAACTGGGCAAATTCCAAGTCGACAGAATATTATTCTCTTCCTCGTAACATCAGAGTAACTTATACCTATACGTTCTGATAATGAAATTATACAGGCAAAGAAAAACACGGGATTAACGAAAAATAAAAAACGCGTGAAATCCATGGTGGTGTCCTTTTCTAAATGCGAAAGCTATTTTAAGAAAGGGGTACATCATGGATTTTGTGTAGCAGGGTTCTTCATTGGAATCCTGACTATATTTCCAATTCCTTTTTAGAAGAAGTGATGCGGTGAAAAAACTCTTATTGTTTCCGGGCAGGTAGTATCACTCCCTGATCATGCGGTGCGTTTCGAGGAATTCGTTTTTATCCGGTACATAATGAAGCAACATAGTGTCTTGTAGGAAATTGTAATTTGGCAGTGTGTAAATGCTTTATGAAAGAGTAAGTTCCACTTATCCCCAGAGAACGGGAAGTTACTTTTACATTTTACGATGGTAAATGCCCGATGATTTTATTTGCTAGAGACTGAAAACTATGTTATAATAATTCCCGTACGATAATTACCTTGGAATGTGTGTTATGTACTTCTCTTGCGGCTTTGCCGCATATAACTGCGCCTGTAGCTCAGTGGATAGAGCACCGGTCTCCGGAACCGGGTGCGGAGGTCCGATTCCTCTCAGGCGCACCAGCATAATAAAGGCCTCTCGAAAATTCGAGAAGCCTTTTTTTTATGTTTGAGCCCAATTTTGAGCCCAATTTATTTCAAATTCTTTGAAAAACACTATATATTATTCCCCCCTTTCTTTTCCAAACGTCCGATATATCTCAAACCATTCAAAATACCATATTCTATTTTTTCTAATATCACTAAATTCACCTAATTATAGGACGTTTTCAAATTTTTAGTCCCGTCCCAGTCCCAGTACCGGAGAAATATTGTTTTAATATAATACTTCTTTTTATATTCTAAGCTCTTAAAAGTAAAAGAATAAGTAAAGAAAGTCAAGACAAGGATAAAAAGTCCATATTAGGGCAAATAAAAATCTTTAAGACAGATGAAAAAACTAAGTCAAATAAGAAAGAACATAGCAAAGGAACAGAGAGGTAAATATCGTCAGTCTTCGGACTGTCTTTATTTTTTTGTTAATTTTTTTATCAAATTTATACACACCTATACAAATATATATAAACTCATAAAAGATAAAGGCGTATAAAAAAATTTATCTTAATTACAGCAATCGCATTTTAAACTGAGATGTTCGCAAGCTAGATTACGGACTTCACTAGGAAGTTTTCCCTTATATCTTTTGTAATAAATGGAAAATTTGCTATGAGATGTGTATCCGACAGATTCAGCTATTTCTTTTATAGGAAGTTTGGTATTTAAGAGAAGAGTCTCAGCCATATTCATTCTTTTTCTTTGGGTGTATTCTGTAATGCCTTGACCATATTTTTCTTTGAACAAGTTTTTTAATTTAGTCCCGCTCATCTTAGAAATTTTTTCAAGGGTTTCCTGATTTACATTCATGGCGAAATGATCGTCTAAGAATCTTGCTACATCTTCAAGTGCTTTATCATCATCAATTTCAATTTTATATTTTTTTCTATTTAAGTAGGTATCTATTACTATACTTATCCATTCATTTGCTTTGGCTTTTAAGAAAAAATCAGCGGCAGGAGCTTCCATCTTACAATTTAAAATTTCCATAGCCACTTTTTCTAAAGACTTTGTAAGTATTATTTGATTTGTTTGAAGTAAAGCCCTATAAAATGATTCTGGATCAATATTAATGGATGATAAGTGCTTGTCTAGAAGTTCTCTTTTAAATCCAATAGAAACAGCAAGATAGTAACAGTTTTCGTGTAATAAAAAAAGAAAGTCATCTTTTATATTGTCAAAATCTAGAGTGCATAATGAGTTTGCAGTAAGTATTTGATATGGATTAAATTTTTCTCCGTTTGCACTGACGATGTAGCTTGAATAGATTGAAACATAGTCTGACATACTATAAGTACTATTTTGAATAACTTCTTCTCTGATATAAAAATCGTGGACATCAATAATGAAGCCATCTCCTTCATAAAACCAATAAAGCCCTTCTGCATGAGTTGAATTATTTTTGCTCCAACAAAATGTATGCCCGGCACTTGAATATTTTCTATTGTTTTTACATTCATCTACGTTCATATATTCTTTTACAAAATCATAATAAGTCATAACGCACTATCCCCTTTAGACAATATTCCAATTAGCCCTAAATTCGACAAGCCATTGTATTAGTAATCATACCCGATGTACAATAGAAAGGCAATGATAATTACTATCAACAAAGCAAATTTATATCTAAACGGGATATCAAAGAAAAAGGAGATAATATTATGAAGATTTATAAAAAGCTATTTGCTTATGTACAATACAAAAAAAATCTTGGATTTTTCGCTATAATTTTTTCTGCTATATCTGCAGTAATTACAGTATATGGATACTATTTAATTTACAGATTTTTAGACAATTTAATTATCCATACAGATTTATCTGGAGCAGAAAATTTAGCAATAAAATCTGCTCTTATATTAACAGCAGGAGCAATATTTTATTTTGCTTCAGGAGCTTTTTCCCATTTATTGGGATTTAGGCTTGAAACAAATTTAAGAAAAAGAGGAATTGATGGTTTAGAGAACGCAAGCTTTAGGTTCTTTGATTTAAATCCTTCTGGGAAAATTAGAAAGATCATAGATGATAATGCCGCACAAACACATCAGGTTGTAGCTCATATGATTCCTGATAGCTCTCAGGCAATAATTACACCCGTGCTTGTGCTTGTACTTGGCTTTATAGTAAGTATAAGGGTTGGCATCACTTTACTTGCTCTTACAATAATTGGCTGCTTAATTTTAGGGGCAATGATGGGCGAGCAAAAATTTATGAAGATATACCAGGAAGCTCTATCTAAACTAAGTGCCGAGACCGTTGAATACGTTAGAGGAATGCAAGTTGTAAAAATATTTAGAGCAAATGTAGAGTCATTTAAAAGCTTTTATAAGGCGATAAAAGATTATTCAAAGTATGCTTACGATTATTCACTGTCTTGTAAAAAGCCTTATGTTTTGTATCAATGGTTATTCTTTGGATTAATTGCAATTTTAATTATACCTATAGTTTATTTTATGACTAGCTTAGGCAGCGCCAAGATGATATTACTTGAGCTTATCATGATTTTATTTTTATCGGGAGTCCTCTTTGTTTCATTTATGAGAATGATGTGGTACTCCTTATACATCTCTCAAGGCAATTATGCAGTAGATACTTTAGAGGCTCTATACAAGGAGATGCAAAAAGACAAATTGGAGCACGGCAATCTTAATAATTTTAAAAACTATAATATAGAGTTTGATAATGTTAGCTTTGCTTATAATGATAAAGCAGTAATAGAAAACTTATCTTTTAGTTTGCAAGAAGGAAAGTCCTATGCACTAGTCGGTTCATCTGGTTCGGGCAAATCAACAGTAGCAAAACTTATATCAGGTTTTTACAATGTTAATGAAGGAAGCATAAAGATAGGCGACATACCAATATCTGAATATTCTGACGAAGCCTTAATTAAAGCTATCTCCTTTGTTTTCCAAGATTCGAAACTGTTTAAGAAGAGCATTTATGAAAATGTAGCTTTAGCCAATAAAGACGCGGTCAAAGATGATGTCATGAGAGCCTTAAGATTAGCAGGATGCGATTTGATATTAGACAAATTCCCTGAAAGAGAAAAGACAATCATAGGCTCAAAAGGAGTTTATTTATCCGGTGGAGAAAAACAAAGAATTGCAATTGCCAGAGCAATTTTAAAGGATTCCAAAATTATTATTATGGATGAAGCATCAGCATCTATTGACCCAGATAACGAGTTTGAACTACAAAAAGCTTTCAAGAACCTTATGAAGGATAAAACAGTTATCATGATTGCTCATAGACTTTCTACAATTAAAGATGTAGATGAAATTCTTGTAATGGATAGTGGAAAAATTATAGAAAGAGGCTCTGACAAAGAATTAATGTCAAGAGATACAAGGTATAAGAGACTGCAAGAGATGTTTAACAGTGCGAATGAATGGAGGGTTTCAAATGAAGGAGTTTTATAAAAAAAGATTTGCTCTTACAGATAAGGGGGCGAGAAATTTAAGTAAAGCAACACTGTCCTCATTTTTTGTTTACTGTATAAATATGCTTCCTGCGATATTACTAATGATTTTTGCTCAAGAAGTTTTGGAAAATATTGGTAAAAGCAAGGGCTTTTATCTAGCATTCTCGGTTTTGACCTTGATAGCAATGTATATTTTGCTTTCTATCGAATACGATAAATTATATAGCACAACCTATCAAGAAAGTGCGGATTTAAGGGTAAGAACAGCAGAGAATTTATCAAAACTACCTCTATCATACTTTTCTAAGCATGATATTTCAGACCTAGCGCAAACAATTATGTCTGATATTGAAGGTATAGAGCATGCAATGAGCCATGCAATACCAAAAGTGGGCGGCATGGCACTTTTCTTCCCACTAATATCCATCATGATGCTAATAAGCAATGTGAAGATGGGTTTAGCTGTAATTATTCCAACGATTCTAAGTTTTATATTTATACCTTTATCTAAAAAACATTCAGTTAAGGGAGAGAAAAGATATTATGACGCCTTAAGAGAAAACTCGGAAAGCTTTCAAGAAAATATTGAAATGCAAATGGAGATTAAAGCCTATGGCTTATCAGAGGAAATGAAAGAAAAGCTATATGAAAAAATGGATAAAAGTGAAAAGGTGCATGTGAAGACAGAGATAGGAAATATTTTAGTTGTGTCACTGTCATCAATATTTAGCTTTATATCTTTAGCTGTTGTGATATTTGTTGGCGTAAATTTAATTATTAATAAAGAGATAAGCCCTCTCTACCTTATAGGATATTTACTAGCAGCTATAAAGATAAAAGACGCTCTAGATGCATCTAAAGAGGGCATGATGGAGATATTTTATTTAACGCCAAAGATTGAAAGACTTAAAGAAATTCAAAATCAAGAATTACAAGAGGGCGAAGACTATAATTTGAAAAAATTTGATATTGATCTAAAAGATGTTGAATTTGCTTATAAGAAAGACGCAAAAGTTTTAAATGGAATAAATTTTAAAGCTAAGCAAGGAGAGGTAACTGCTTTAGTGGGAGCAAGCGGCTGCGGCAAAACAACTATATTGAAACTTATATCAAGACTTTATGATTATGACGATGGACAAATCTTAATTGATGGCAAAGATATAAAAGAAATATCAACAGAATCTCTTTTTGATAAGGTCTCAATAGTTTTCCAAGATGTGGTTCTTTTTAATCAAAGCGTCATGGAAAATATTAGGATTGGAAAGCAAGATGCAAGTGACGAAGAAGTTATAAAAGCAGCAGAGCTTGCCAATTGCACAGATTTTATAGAAAAAATGGATAAAGGTTTTGATACAGTTATCGGTGAAAACGGTGCTGAGCTATCAGGCGGAGAAAGACAAAGGTTATCAATAGCCAGAGCTTTCTTAAAAGATGCACCGATATTGATCTTAGATGAGATAGCAGCAAGCCTTGATGTTGACAACGAGAAAAAGATTCAAGAGTCTTTAAATAATTTGATTAAAGATAAGACGGTTGTTATCATTTCACACAGAATGAAATCTATAGAAAATGCGGATAAGATAGTAGTTCTTGAAAACGGAAGAGTAGAGAGTGAAGGCAAACATGAAGAGCTTTTACAAAAATCAAAAGTTTACAAGAATTTGATAGAAAAAACAAAAATGGCAGAAGAATTTATTTATTAGGAGGACAGAAGCAAAGACTTGCAATAGCATCTGTTATGTATAAGGACTCTCCGTTTGTCTATTTCGAAGAACCTGAAAGTGGTATAGATTATTCCAATATGATAAAAATTGGCAGTCTTTGGACTGCCTTTATTTTTTATTTAGTTTAACGCAGTAAATCATATGATTGAAAGGAATCTGTGTTATGTTAGATGCTATAATTATAATGATAATAAATATCATTTAATATAAAAAGGAGTTAGACTTATGACCTTAAACAAATGTATCTTAATAGGTCTCTTGGGTTCATTCTTGATGTTTTTGGGAGACATGATTTTATATTATGATCCAAATGATTACGATGGCAGAGATACTATAAATAGCATTATTGGCATAATGAAAAATGTTAGCACAAAAAGATTATACCTTGGTGGTCTTTTAGGTCCAATATCTGCCTTTATTTATTGTATTGGCTTTTATCATATTGTTTTATCATGTCAAGAAAATTATTTAAGTCTTGCTTGCTTTGTATTTTTAATAAATATTTTTGGCATGATACTAGGAGGCGCTTATCATATTCAATGTGCCTACTTAGGCCTTTTATCAAGATACGAAAACAAGGGAGTCTTTGATGAATTTTTAAAATTTTTAAAATTTCAAGCAAAAATAGTTTTTGGAACTATGGCTATAGCAAACATAGGAACAACATTGATAATTTTATTTGGATTCACAGTATTTCCAAGATGGCAAGCTCTATTTACACCTATATTTCTTTTGACTCTCACTCCTCTTGCTGGGAGATTGCCAAAGGGATTGCACATGATTATTCGCGGTGGTTGGTTTAACTTAATATATTTTATTTACTACCTAAGCTTATTGATAAACTATACTAATGTGAATTTATAAGATTATATAGTCAGAGATTAAAATTATTATTTTAGCAGACAAGGCAAATTTTATAAAATTAATTATTTACAGGAGAAAATTTATGAAGCAATTAAATTTTATTGATGACAAGATAACAAAAGCTGACTACAAAAACTGGGTTCCTGAAAGTTTGTTAAGGAATTTAATACTTGGAAGCCTTGTAGCTTTTATTCTATTTATAGCCTTCGGTGTCAGTGATCTTGTATTTAGTGGAAGAACTCGTCTTATCTGTGCCATTATTCTTGGATATGCTACGTTGAAACTTACTTTCTTTGCAATCTGGATGAGAGTACTACATAGGGCTTTTGATTACAATGGAAAAAGAAAGCTTGCCAAAGTTATAATAGAGGGGACTGCCGACTATGTAAAGATCCCAGATGGTGGCGTGGGCTTAGATGTAGGATGTGGTAGCGGTGCACTTACCATAGCATGTGCAAAAAGAAATCCTAAGGCGATCATGGTGGGCTGCGATATTTGGAGGGGTTCATATAAAAGTGAATTTTCTAAAGAACTCTGTGAAAATAATGCGAAATTAGAGGGAATAGAAAATGCGAGATTTAAAGTTGGAAATGCAGTGAATCTTCCTTTTGAAGATGAAAGTTTTGATGCAGTAACAAGCAACTATGTTTATCACAATATAACGGGGAAAAATAAACAAAAACTTTTACTAGAAACACTTCGTGTACTTAAAAAAGGTGGAGTTTTTGTTATTCATGATTTGATGAGTAAGTCAAGATACGGAGATATGAATAAATTTATCGAAAAGCTTAAAAAAGATGGCTACGAAGATGTGCAATTAATTGATACAACAAAGGGTCTTTTTATGGGTCACAAAGAAGCTTTATTGTTAGGACTTTACGGTTCAACCCTTATTATTGGGAGAAAAAATAGATAGGATATTGCAATTAAACGGCAAACAAGCAAAGTTCTTGTTAGCTTCTTTATATTGAGGCTACGAGATTATATAAAAAATTTTTATATAATGAGGAATTAAATGAAATTTATTACCTTTGGGAATAAAAACAATAAGTCAATATTATTTATTCATGGACTTGCCTCTACTGCAGACCAATGTTTCAAACCACTTCTGCCTTATTTGCAAGATTATTTTTTAATTTTCTGTTGCAGCAAAGAGGTATAAGTGGTGCATTTTTCACTGAGCTGGATCGACTAGGACGAAATAAAAAAATCATCAAAGACCAGCTACTTTATTTTAGAGAGAAAGAAATAACGGTACGGGTACTTGATGTTCCGACTACTTTAATTGATTTTTCTAACTATGGAGAATTAGGAAAATCAATTATGGATATGGTCAATAATTTATTGATTGAGGTTTTATCTACCCTTGCGGAAACAGAAATGTTGCGCACTAAAAAAAGGCAAGCCGAAGGCATTGCCGCAGCGCGCGCCAGAGGTATAAAGTTAGGCCGGCCGAAAAAAGTATTACCGCCGGAATTTTTTCCGATATATGATCGTTGGATAAAGAAAGAAATAACGGCAGTAGAAGCGTTTCATACATTAGGCATTTCAAAAGACACTTTTTACCGTTGGGTCAGACAATACAAGCGAGAGGTACAAAATGTACCAAAATAAGTATTGGTAAAAACTTGTAAAATTGTGATTAATTGAGTATCAATCGGAGGTGTGAAATGAGCGTTGCATATAAAATTGCATCGACAATAGTAAGACTTGCCGGTGTCAAAAAAGTGTTTTTAAAGAACAAAGAAGAGATGCTTGAGTATGCAAAGGGAAAAAACTCAAAGGCGGTATTTGATTTAGATAAGGCGAGGAAAAGAGCCGAGAGAAAAAATTACTATCTCATTGTAAGAGACGTTATGGGATACAGGCTTATATCCTATCAAAAGAATGAGGGCCCTACAGACAGAGCGGTGCTATATCTCTTCGGTGGAGGAATGATTACACAACCGGACAAATTGGATTTTGCTTTGTCGGAAAGAATAATGGAACAAACCGGCAAAGATGTTTGGTTTTTATTCTATCCACTTTGCTCGGAAGATGTAAAGATAGATAAGACATACGAAGTTTCATTTGAAACCTATAGGCTGATGACAGAAAGTTATAAGGCGGAAAACATAAGTGTCCTGGGATTTTCATCAGGAGCTGCCCTGGCTCTTGGAATATTTTTGCACAACAATGCAATTGGAAGACCTGTTAAAATGCCCGGCAAAATAATTTCAGTATCACCGGGCGGCATACCCGATGTAAATCTAAAAGAAAATAAAGAGATTTGGGAAAGAGTAAATGCACTTAATCACAAAGACATAATAATTGAACCTACATATTTTAAAACGGCAAGGGAAATTACAAAAGGCGATAAAGATCTGCCTGAATATATGCTTGACGGAACTGTGGGAGATTTTACCGACTTTCCGAAAACATATTTTTATTACGGCGAAAATGAATGCCTCTATGCCTTTGCGGAGGAATTTAAAAAAGCAATGGAAAAATACAAAGCTCCATACGAAATCATTGTAGGTAAAGGAATGTGTCACTGCTATCCCTTGGCTAGATTTTTTAGGGAGGGCAGACAGGCCCAGGATGAAATTATTGAATTGTTAAAACAATAATTAAGAGGAAACATATAAACATACAGGGACGCACACTGCTCGGGCAACAAACAGACCTCATCGTCAAAGCCACACACAAAAGTAGCGATGCTAAAGGCCGGGAAGAAGGCGTCATAGTAAGTATTGATAAAAAAGACCAGATTTACAAATCTGGTCTTTTTTAAGTTTCTTGTTGAATAGACAAATAGGGAAAATTTATCAAAAATGGTATCTATAAGATGGCTGATAAAGAAAAAAGTTATTGAGCCCAATTTTGAGCCCAATAACTCTATTAACTCTATAAATTTAGCAATAATAGGCCAAGTTTATCAAAGCAGAAATTCAGACAAAACGCTTATTTATGGCTCTTTGAGGTAAATTAGTAGCTTTAGAAAAAGTAACAAAAACCATGATTTAAAACTCCGGAACCGGGTGCGGAGGTCCGATTCCTCTCAGGCGCACCAAATGAAAACAGCCTCTGAAACGCAGTAATATGCTGATTTCAGAGGTTTTTTTGTTTTCTTTTTATCTTGCATTTTATGACATGAAAACGGTGCAAAAAAGGAGTGTTCAAAAGTAAATAGGTCATAAAATAAATATCGCTAAAGCCGCACTATAGGGGTCTTTTCAAGTACATAAAAACTTATTCTTGCGTAATAGGTTATATAATATAAGGCGTTTATCTAAAAACGCGTATGAACGCTTCTAATCGTTCTCTTTTTCTTGAGCAATACTTTACTCATGATGAGGCTAAAAAAACGATGTACGACGGAAATATAAAGCATGAACGGAAAAAAGCTGCCGGATTTTGTCTCTGGCAGTTGTAGATTAAATAAATTTATTAATTTAAGTTTTTACAAGGGCTCGAGTTGGAGTCCTTGGATAAAGGAAGAGAATTTATACTAAACATCAAAATAAAATGAATGGGCAAGGTTTTGACCCACACCGCTGGCTAACCACCAGCGGTTTTTATTTCCGAGGATTTCGGAGGCAGAGAAAAGCACAATCAACTGCACATCAACTGCACAAAAATTAATAGGGGCTTTTCCCTGCCATGCATACGAAAACGGAAACCTAAACTCTGGCTTTTCGGCACATGTGTCGAAAGATGATTTTTTCCGGAGAATATGGTTTACCGGCAAAAAAATACATCATAAACCCATTCACAGAGCCGTTCTTAAATGTAAGGGAAGTTGTAAAATAAGCTAAAATATAGTATAATATAACTAAATGAAGGATCGATAATGATGAGCAGCACATATATAGAAAGGAAAATGGCAGCTGCAGTGTTAGATTATTTTAAGGGGAACTGACATGAACGAAAAAGAAGCATACGAAAAAGGGCTCATAATGTTTAAGGACGAAAATGACCTGAGCAACCTCCGCACAAAACTTGGGCATTTCCCAACGTATGAAGAAGCGAGGCCTTTGATTGAAAAAGTAATTACTGAATCATACCTACGAGAAGTACACGCACGCACGCCTTTGCTTGAAGTCAAAGTCGAGAAAGATGAAGAAGGATATGAATACAAAACCTATGTATATGCAGATATTGTCTATAGAAATCTGCGCGAAATCATGGAAAAAACCTTGAATTTGAAACGCACTATGACATATGAAGAAATCAGACCATATATAGTGGGGGCTGCTCGGATAACATTACAGTACAATTTGCATGAATAACACACAACCGCTGGCTAACCACCAGCGGTTTTTTCATGTCGGGAAATTTAATTTTTTAATGCATATAAAGTTAATATCGATAACTAAAAAAAGAAGAGAGCATACACATTGAATAACTTGTGGCAGAGACTTATAATAATAGATAGGTAGCGTAATGGCAAAGGAGATGAATTTTATGGATTTTACTAAATTATACATTAACGGAGAATGGGTCGAGAGTGATTCCAAGGATTTTATAGAAGTAGAGAATCCTGCTACGCAAGCTGTATTTGCCAAAGTACCTGCGGGCAATGGCGCGGATGTCGATAAAGCTGTACGGGCTGCCGCGGCTGCGTTCCCGCAATGGTCTGCCACACCTTTGCCGGAACGTAAGGTGTTGATGGAAAAGTTTCTGGCTTTACTTGAAAGTCAGGAAGAGCAGCTGATTGCTATCACAGTGAAAGAATTGGGGTCGCCGTATGCGTTTGCTAAAGCGGTTCAGGTAGAATATCAATATACACGAATCCGCTCTTACATTGATCTGGCGGATCAGGTCCCCATGGTGGAAAAAATGGAGGCATCCACCGTTTATCGTGAACCGGTGGGGGTCGTGGGTTGTATTACGCCCTGGAATTATCCTTTGGGACAGGTCATTCAAAAGGTCATACCGGCGTTACTTATGGGCAACACGGTGGTGTTAAAGCCCAGTCAGCATACCCCCTTGTCTTCGTATTGGCTGGCAGAGGCTTTTGCTAAGGCCGGTTTTCCGAAAGGCGTGTTTAATCTGGTGACGGGTCGGGGTGGAGAAGTCGGTAATGTGTTGTCGGAACACCCGTTGGTCAACATGATTTCTTTCACCGGTTCTACTGCCGGTGGCATCACAGTTTCCAGGCATGCGTTGGGCAGTGTAAAACGCATCAGTTTGGAATTAGGTGGGAAGTCTCCTTTTGTGTTGCTGCCCGGCTGTAAAGAATATACGGAAGCAATCCGGCTCTGCTTTAACAGTATCTTTTTAAACAGTGGACAAACCTGCACCGCTTATAGCCGTCTATTGGTGCCGCAGGCGGAAAAAGCGGCAGTGGAAAAAATGCTGGTAGAAATCGCTGCGGAATATACGATGGGCGATCCTTTGGCGGAAAATGTAAAATTAGGACCGTTGGCTTCTGCCGCGCAATTTAAAAAAGTTAAAGGTTTTATTGAACAAGGCCTTGCCGAAGGGGCAAAGCTCCTCTATGGCGGTGTTCCGGAAGAAGGGAAGGGGTATTATATCCGGCCTACAATTTTTACAGAAGTAGATAACCGGACGATGGCAATTGCCCGGGAAGAAATTTTCGGACCGGTCCTGTGTGTGATTGCCTACAAGGATATAGAAGAAGCGGTTGCCATTGCCAATGATACTGCATATGGTTTAAACGCTTGTGTGTATGGCGCTAAAGAGGAAGCGATTGCGGTAGCCCATCGCATTCAGGCCGGCAACGTGTATATTAACGCCAGCCCGCGGGATTGCGCGGCGCCTTTTGGCGGCTATAAGCAAAGTGGTATAGGCCGGGAAGGCGGCGTTTACGGTATGCTGGAATTCACCCAGCAAAAGGCTTTGTTTGATACAGGTAAATAAGGGAAACGGAAACAGAAAAAAAATAAAAGCCCTCACGCTTCAGATACGACGTGGGGCTTGTTTTTTATAGACGTTCGCCAGCTGAGTAGACATAGCGTACAAAATTGATTTTAACCTTTTGCGCATGTTGCGTTGAAGAATGGCCTATCCCATCTGCAGTGTTACGTAGTTAATCTTTTACGTGAGCCATGGCGTCCTGCAGTTTGGCATTCCATATTTTTTCGAACAGCAGGGTGGCTCCCCGGAGACCACACAGGGGAAGATCGGTCACGGACATTTCATGGTAGGTAGGAAAGGCAATATTGCAGTTTATAAAAGGCTTTTGCAGCCGCAAGAGTTTGCCGGCTTCCATGGAAGAACCAAGGACCAGCCCGTTATCCCAGTTTTCATACATTGTTTTGATTGCGGCATCGTCTCTTTCGACAATATAAATTTCATCGGCAGCGTTTGGATGCAGGTCGGCAGCATGGGTGAAACAGACGATCAGCCGTCCCGTGTCGACCCATTCGCTGCGGATGGCTTCGGCGATGCCTGCGGCTTCTGAGGGCGGGCCGGACACCAGGATCGTATCAAACCAAAGCGGCCCCCACAGGGATTGCGTATTGCCGCCCCGAAATTGCAGACGCTGTTTTATTTTTTCCGCTTCCTGCTCTATGGCAGCAAAATCGGCGCCCGGCAGTGCTGCAGCGATTTTGCGCAGCCAGAGGAGAGTGCCTTCTATGCCGTAGGGCAGACCTGCCGAAAGATAGGGCGTGCCAAAAGCTTTTTTCAGGGCCACAGCGGCTTTTAAGGCCAACTCGTCCCGTACTACAAGATTTAAATCGGCTTCCGGCAGTCGCTGGATGTCCTCCCAGGAAGCGCCGCCGCCGGGAATTGCATTTACTTTATAGCCGCTTGCTTCTAACAGGCGCCGTATTTCTGCGATATCTTCTTCTCCCCGATAATACATTGGCGTCAGACCCAATACATTTATCGAAGGCTTTGGCGACGCAGTGTCGGTATTGCTTTTTTTCTGCTGCGGTTTTATTTCTTCGATCACACGTAAAAAGGCTTTCTGATATCCTTCGGGAAAATCTCCTGCCAAACCGCCGCTGTCGATGGCATACACCGGCCAGGGAAGCCCGGCTTTAGCGGCGATACCTTCCAGATCGTCACCTACCAGGCTCACACTGCAGTTGTTTTGCACAAAGACGCGTTCCGGTGTATAGTTGCTTTTAATAAAATCGAACCCTGCCAGCAGATCATTTTCCGTGCCATAGACCAGGGCGTCACTTTCCGGTTGCGTGCAATGAAAACGACGTAAAGCAGAAGCATCGTAATCTTCTACATACTTCATTGTATAAAAATAGCACCAAAGCGGTCCGTTGATTAAAATAAAACTGCCGGGGATAGAGTCAAAAAAAGCGGCGGAGCCGGTCAAAGCACAGGTTGACATGTGATGGCAGGCTGATTCCCATTCCGGTTTACACATAGGAAATCCCTCCTTTGGCGCCATAGCGGCAGAGCACCCGATAAATCGTTCGCATCAGCGCAATCTGTCCTTCCGTCCCTGCCAGAGGTACCATGGGAAGGAAAAGCTGGCGGGTGGCAGTGTTCAGTATTTCGTCGGTGGTCAGAAGAATATCCGCCGTTTCAATGTACGGCTGACCTTCTTCTCCGTCCAGAATAGGGATATTCGGGAGGGTGTGCAGAGCGGTAGTTTCCCCGGCAGACGCTTTTTTCCCACTTGTTGCCGGGGAATCGGTAAACGCAGGGCATTTTGTGATTTCTGCCCGCATGATCTTCTTATCCTCCGGCAGCAGCTTATCATACAGCACGATGGCTGTAATATCCAGTTGCAGCCGGCGCAATGTTTCCAGCGTTTCGCCCGGACGATACCAGCGGGCGCCTCTGCCTATGCCGAACACGGCCTTTTTGCCCTTTGTGACGGAAATAACAGACGCAACATAGTCTGTCAGGCGTTTACGTTCTGCCTCGATCACCGTTTCACCTTTGGCGGCATCTCCTGTAAACGCGGCAATTTTGCGCAGCCAGGCGCAGGTATTTTCCCAACCGACGGGATAAACATCTTTTAATACGGAAATGGCAAATTTATCTTCCCACTCACGGGCAATTTCTTCCAGACCATCCTGATTTTTTCGGGCATAATTAAGAGGGATCAAAAGAGAGGCGGACGTCATGGCAGGCCAGTCGGCAAAAGGGACATAGCCGGGAAACTGCCACTTTACTTTTAAGCCGAAAGGCGCCAGCAACCGTTTTACTTCCCGGGCATATTGTCCCCAGGGCCCCATCTGATCGCCCAGCAATAACACGCTGCCGGGCAGTTTTTCCTGCGGTCGGAGAAAGCGTTGGGTGATCAGCCTTACCGTCTGGAAATAACCATCGGAGTATTCGCCCCCCAGAAAACCGCCATAAGGCACGCAAAGAACCGGGATCCCATATTCCGTTTCCGCATCGGCCGCTTCCTGTTCCACATCATCGCCAATAACTCCGGCTACGCAGGAGGAAGCGATGACGAGACACTGGGGCTTATAGACATTCATTACATACGCAATGCAGTTGCGCAGCTGTTCCGCACCGCCAAAGATACAGTCTTTTTCCCGCAGATTCGATGCGATCAGAGGTACGGCATCCATTGTCTCTTTCATGTAATCCCCAATCATGCGGTATTGAGCCCCCATATCCATGAGGGAAGCGACATGGGTGCAGCCCAAGGGACTGTGGAAGATGACCGCGCAGCCTTCGCAAAAGCCTACGGCCCGCCAGACTCCGGTCATGGTACAACTGAAAGATTTATTTTTACTGAAGAGCCACTTTGTGGCCGGTTTAGTTTTCTGTTCCATAAGCGGCTACCAGACTTTCTAATTCTTCAAACTCCAAAGGTGTAGGGATGGAAAGCGTTTCGTTTTGCCAGATGGTTTCTGCTAAATCTTTATAAATCCGGCTTTGGGCTGAGTCGGGCGCATATTGCAATACGGTCTGACGTTGATTTTCCGCCAGATTTACGATTTTATCCCGGGGTATGAAAGCCACCAGGCGGGTATTCAATTTTTGCGCAAAAGTTTCCAACAGGTCTTTCTCTCCCGGCGTGTTGCGGCTGTTGCCGATGATTCCCGCCAGGCGTACATTGCCTCGTGAAGCAAAGCGTTTAATACCCTTGGCAATGTTATTGGCAGCATACAGGCTCATCAATTCACCGGAGGAGACGATGTAAATGTGATTAGCGTAGCCTTCCCGTATGGGCATGGCAAAACCGCCGCAGACCACGTCTCCCAATACATCATACAAGGTCAGGTCTACAGGAGGAACGGCTTTCAGCTTATCCAGCAGCTGCAGGGCAACAATGATGCCGCGGCCGGCACAGCCTACACCCGGCTCCGGACCGCCTGCTTCCACACAAGTGATGCCGTTGAAGCCGGTATGGACAAGATCATCGGCTTTAATGTCGTCCATTTCGTTGGTGCGTACTTTATCCAATACAGTTTCTTTGCAGATGTGTCCCAATAGCAAACGGGTGGAGTCATTTTTAGGGTCGCAGCCAATCTGACAGACTTTGTGTCCCGCTAAACTTAACGCCGCAGATACATTAGCAGCTGTGGTGGACTTACCGATTCCGCCTTTGCCATAAAATGCAATTTTCTTCATGACGAGCCTCCGAACTCTTTCTTGAATATAATTAATTTGATGTTACAATTTTCTTATTAATATAACTTATCAAATACGGTGTAATTATATCATAAGTTTGCTAAGTTTGCTAAAAGAGTATTGCGGATTTAGGTAAATTGCAAAAAAAAATAAACCACTGTCTTGAAGACAGAAGTTTGATTAAAAACGGTACTATAAACGTTGAATCTGACTTCTGTATTCTTAAGAAATGGCTTTGAATTATAGGACAGTGATTTTGAGTTCTGAAACGGTGACTGTGTCCCCTAAGATAACGGTTTTGAAAGATACGGGGCAAATTTGCGGTATCAGTGTTGTGTGTGGTTAAGGTGGTTAACCTTTTGCGTTGTCTTTGGCAAGCTTCCGAAGTTCCGCCACGGGTACGCCGCCAATGCCCCAGTTGTCCATATCTACTTCATCGATGGTAACAACGGTAGTTTTAGGGTTTTTGTGCAGGACATCCACCAACAATTGGGTAGCGCCCTCAATCAGCTGCTTCTTCTGTTCCGGAGTCACATTTCCTTCTTTTGTGATCTTGATGTTTACATACGGCATGATACGTCTCCTTTCAACACGATAACTCTCTTGGTTTTTCTCAGTATATATTTTATAATAAAGCAGAAGGAAAATCTATCCTTGGTTTATAATAAAGGAGTTCGTTATGCCGCATGATTTAGGAAAACTGTTGATGCAACTGGGCCTTTTATTGTTAGTCTTAGGCCTTTTGATTCATTTTGGAGGCAAGTTTCTGCCGTTGGGGCATTTGCCGGGGGATATCCATGTGGAAGGCAAACATGGCAGCTTTTATTTTCCGCTGATGACCTGTATTGTGCTCAGTATTGTCTTGAGCGTACTGGCGCATTTATTTAAATAAAAAAAGATATAAAGACACAAGATAATAGGTAAAAATAGCGGGTAAAAACGTGCAACGAGGAAGGAGAACCGTATGTTTGGTTCTATATTTGGTAAAAAGAAACAGCGCTTTGCTTCTCCCTTTACCGGGGAGCTGCGCTCTATTACGGAAACGCCGGATGAAGCGTTTGCTGAAAAAATGAATGGGGACGGCTTTATGGTTTCTCCGTCTGACGGAGTGGTATTGGCGCCGGCGGACAGTGTGGTGAATTTTGTTTTTGAAACAAAGCATGCGCTGGGCCTGACCACGACAGAGGGGCTGGAATATTTGCTTCATGTAGGAATCGATACCGTCAAATTAAAAGGGGAAGGATTCACCGTTTATGTTTCTGAGGGACAAAAAGTAAAAAAAGGCGAAAAGCTCTTATCCTTTACTCTGGCAGCAGTTCGGGCAAAAGCAACTTCCGATGCCTGCCTTTGCGTGTTTACGGAGCTACCGGAAAAAGAGGCTGTGGCCCTTTTGAAAGCCGGAAAGATCAATGCCCTGGAAGAGGCGGTGGAGATTGGCTGAAAACAGGATGATAACAGAAAAAGAAATCATGGCAGCGAAAAAGGTGTCAAAAAATAATCTGGCAACCGACAAGCGTATTAAGGCGCTTATTTTTGATTTGGACGGTACATTGCTGGACACGCTGAAAGACATTCAGACGGCGGTAAACTATGCGTTGCGGGCGAACGATCTGCCGGAGCGTTCGCGGGAGGAAGTGCGCAGTTTCGTCGGCAATGGAGCCCGGCTTTTGCTGGAGCGGGCGGCGGCGCCGGTTGTTGCTAAAAAGACGATCGATCAGATCGAACAGGATTTTAAACCGTATTATGACGCGCATTGTCAAGATAAGACCTGCCCCTATGCGGGGATACCGGAACTGCTGCAGCAACTTCGCGGCCGGGGCTTACGTTTGGGTGTGGTGTCAAATAAACCGGACTCGGCGGTGCAGATATTGGTGGAGCAGTATTTTCCGGAGACTTTTTTTTCGATTACCGGAGAACGTGAAGGCAAAGCGAAAAAACCGGCGCCGGATCTGTTGTATGAGGCGCTGGCAAATCTGCGTGTAGAGAAAGAGGAAGCTCTTTATATCGGCGATTCGGAAGTGGATATACAGGCGGCAGCTAATGCCGGAATTGCCTGTATCAGTGTGGCTTGGGGCTTTAAAGAAAAAAGTTTTCTACAGGAAGAGGGGGCCCGTGTTATCGTCAGCGCCCCGGCGGAAATTTTAGCGTACTTGTAGTGGCCTTTATATACTTATAGTGACCTTTGTAAAAGAAAAGCAGATTTTTCCAAAGTATGTTACAATAAAAAAACAGCACTGTGAAACAGACAATCGGCTGAAAAGTGTGCAATCCATACGAAATGTAAGTGACAGGAGTCGCCGGAAGAAACGGCAAAAGGTAGCACAGGAGCAGAGTTTTTTGCCTGTCAGGCCGTTGTCTTGCGGCACCGGTACCAGGCAAGCGGAATATATACAGTCCGGTAAATTAAAGCTGAGGAGGATGGAATTATGCGTATCGTAGTGACGGTAGTAGGGCAGGACAAAGTCGGTATCATTGCCAAGGTGACCAATGTATTGGCGGCCAACCTGGTAAACGTTCTCAACATTAATCAAAACATCATGGACGGTTTTTTCAACATGGTCTTGATTGCCGATATGACGGATGCCAAAATGGATATTAAAACCTTAAAAGAACGTTTCACCGCTTTGGCGGAGGAAATTGGCGTGGAGATCCGCGTGCAGAGTGAAGACATCTTTACGGCAATGCACCAGATTTAAAGCAGGAGGCTTATACTATGTCTGTTTTGACGATTAGCGATGTATTAGAAACAACGCAGATGATCACCCAGAATAATCTGGATGTGCGTACCATTACCATGGGAATCAGCCTGCGTGACTGCGGGCACCCTGATATTAAAGTCTGTGCCGCTAAAATTTATGATAAAATTACGAAACATGCGGAACACCTGGTAGCGGTTGGCGAGGAAATCGAATCTGATTTGGGGGTCCCCATTATCAACAAACGTATTTCCGTGACGCCCATTTCTATGGTCGGGGAAAGCTGTGACAGCAGCGACTATGTCCCTCTGGCTCAAGCGCTGGATAAGGCGGCGCACCAGGTAGGCGTAAACTTTATCGGCGGTTTCAGCGCGCTGGTGGATAAAGGGTATACAAAGGGCGATCGCAATTTAATCGCCTCGATTCCTGAAGCGCTGGCCTGCACTGATATTGTTTGTTCTTCGGTCAATGTAGGTTCTACCAAAGCCGGTATCAATATGGATGCTGTGGCGGAAATGGGCCGTGTCGTGAAGAGAACCGCCGCCTTGACTGCCGATCGGGATGCGATCGGCTGCGCGAAACTGGTTGTATTTTGTAATGCAGTCAATGATAATCCCTTTATGGCAGGGGCTTTCCACGGTGTGACGGAGCCGGAGACGGTGGTCAGTGTGGGTGTCAGCGGCCCCGGCGTAGTCAAACATGCGCTGGAAGCCGTTAAAGGTAAGGATATCGGTACCGTAGCGGAAGTGATTAAAAGGACCGCGTTCAAGATCACTCGGGTAGGGCAATTGGTAGCGCAGGAAGCGGCCCGGCGGCTGCATACCCAGTTCGGCATCATTGATCTGTCCTTGGCGCCTACTCCGGCGGTGGGTGATTCTGTCGCTCACATTTTGGAAGAGATCGGTCTGGAAAGCTGCGGCGCACCCGGCACCACGGCCACGCTGGCAATGCTGAACGATGCGGTGAAAAAGGGCGGCCTGATGGCTTCCAGCTATGTGGGCGGCCTGTCCGGCGCTTTTATTCCCGTCAGTGAAGACGCGGGCATGATCGCAGCGGTGGAACGGGGCAGCCTTTCGTTGGAAAAATTGGAAGCTATGACCTGCGTATGTTCCGTAGGCCTGGATATGATTGCCGTACCGGGCGACACTACGGCAGAAACAGTGGCCGCCATTATCGCGGATGAAGCGGCGATCGGCATGATCAATAACAAGACGACGGCCGTACGTCTGATCCCGGTACCGGGCAAGACCGTGGGAGAACAGGTGGAATTTGGCGGTTTGTTGGGCCATGCGCCTGTTCTGGCTGTGAATGCGTTTAAAGCGGATACGTTTATTGCCCGGGGTGGACGGATACCGGCGCCGGTTCGGAGCCTGACAAATTAGCGATTCCGTGTAGACAGGCGCAAATAGATACAGACGCAAATTGTGTAATCATGTGTACTTGGATGTATAGAAGCAAAAGGGATGAAAGGAATGCGTAAAAAAGAAAAGCAGGCGATCATTGCCGAGCTGGAGCAACGCTACCAGGGAATCGGTACAGCGCTGCATTATAATTCACCGTTCGAATTACTCTGCGCCGTAATTATGTCGGCTCAGTGTACGGATGAACGGGTAAATAAAATCACGGCCCGCATCTTCCCCCGACTGAATACGCCGGAAAAGATGGGCGCATTGACTCAGGAAGAACTGGAATATGAGATCCGGGATTGTGGCTTGTATCATGCCAAAGCAAAAAACCTCCTGGGTATGTGTCATATGTTGCTGGAAGAATTTGGCGGTGAGATCCCCCGCGACATTCCTACTCTGATGAAACTGCCGGGGGTAGGTCGAAAAACGGCAAATGTAATCGCCAGTATCGTGTATAAGATACCGGCGATTGCTGTGGACACTCATGTTTTCCGTACTTCCCACCGTTTGGGCCTTTCGGCAGCGAAAACACCGGAAGCGACGGAACTGGATCTGCAAAAGCTGATTCCTAAAGAAAAATGGGCTGCGGCCCACCATTGGTTTATCTGGCATGGACGGCTGATCTGCAAGGCCCGCAAGCCGTTATGCGGGGACTGTGTCTGCCGGCAGCTTTGCCCCTTTAACGGGAAGACGCCGGTGACAGAAAAAGCGTAACAGCAGGGCAGATGGGTTAGATAAACGATCATTTTATCTTTCTCCTTATAAGAGATAAAATGATAGAAGCTATCGGTGTAAAAGCTACCGTTGTAAAAGCTGTCGGTGTAAAAGATAGAGCTATAAAAACAGCGTTACAAGCGTTAGACAAAAAGAGAGAAGAATTAAGCGCGTAAGACTAAGCATGAAATTTCATTCGCAGGGAAACGTGTCTCCCGCGGTGGACTTTGGCTTAGTCTTTTTTTGTGTTGCATTTTCAGTTGCGCAGGAATGCCTGTAACAGAAAGGAGTGTTTTTTTTGCAAAAAGAAGAAGTGTTGCAGTCGCGTTTTGGTTTTACTGATTTCCGTCCGGGGCAGGCTCAAATCGTCGATACGATTTTAAGTCGGCGGGACTGTCTGGCTGTGTTGTCTACCGGGGCCGGTAAATCTATCTGTTTTCAGATACCGGCGCTTATGTTTGCGGGCATGACCTATGTGATTTCCCCATTGGTTTCTCTTATGGAAGATCAGGTTGCGCATCTTCGCCAAAAGGGCATCCCTGCCATAGCGCTGCACAGCAGCATGAGTAAAAATCTTTATTACCAAACTTTATATGAAGCGATACAGGGGGGCTATAAACTGCTGTATCTTGCACCGGAGCGGCTGCAAAACACGGAGTTTCTTCGTTTTGCGCAACGCAATCCGCCGCCGCTTCTGGTCATCGATGAAGCACATTGTGTCTCGCAATGGGGGCACGACTTCAGGCCCTCTTATCTGCGTATTGCAGAATTCGTTGCCCAACTGCCGCACCGCCCTGTGCTGGCGGCTTTTACGGCAACGGCGACAATGCGGGCACGACAAGATATGACTCGGTATCTGGCGTTACAGGAGCCTTTTGTTATGGTCAAAGGCTTTAATCGGCCGAACCTTTACTTTGCGAAGGCTTCCCCGGCGAATAAAAAACGGGCAATCCTGAATGTTTTGGAAAAACTGCGGGGGCAAAGCGGAATTATTTATTGCGCAACGCATAAAGGCGTGGAACGCGTCACGCAAATGCTTCGGGAAAGGGGCCTGGAGGCGGCGCGTTATCACGGCGGTCTGACGGCAGGAGAGCGGACGTATACGCGTCAGGCTTTTGTGGACGATGCAATTCGGATCGTGGTTGCCACTTCTGCCTTTGGTATGGGCATTGATAAAGCCGATGTTTCTTTCATTCTGCACTATAATATGCCGCAGAGTCTGGAGGAATATTTTCAGGAAGCGGGCAGAGCCGGGCGTAACGGAGAACCGGCCTACTGCCTTTTGCTCTACAGTAAAGAAGACATGCAAACGCAAAAAGCCCTGCTGCGAAGGCAGGGTGCTGTGCAAAGAAGCAGGAGAAAGGGTTCGTTTGACGCCGTGCGGAGAAACGGGCAAGGAGGTTCGTTAGCTACTGTATGGAAAGACGAGGGAAAAAATCCGTTTAACACTGCGTCGGGATCTGATGAATTGTTGCTGCGGATGTGGGAGTATTGCCATTACACAGGTTGTTTACGGCGATATATACTGAATTACTTCGGTGAATCCGGCGAAGCGAATGAAACGGATTGCGGCTATTGCAGCAACTGTAAAAGGAAAAATGACCGAGCGACAAATATTTTTCAGAGATTCTTCGGTAGAAAAGCAGGAAATCACTAAAAAATAGAGAATTATTATTAGATATAGTATTTTAGAAACAAAGCAAGTATGTTCAAAGTAAGTATGGTCAAAGTAAGTGCAGTCAATCATCGCCTTGTCCTACCGGTTAAAAACAAAGTTATTATGGTTTGGGCAAGCGAAACAGGCAAAAAAGTTTCTTTAAAAGATGGTTCAAAAACCATTAAAAAACAGTTCGGAGGTAGGAATATGCGACTTACATTTTTAGGTGCGGCCCGTACCGTGACGGGTTCTTGTTATATGTTGGAAGTCGGCGGGAAGAAAATGCTGGTGGATTGCGGTATGTTCCAGGGTTCCAGAGCCATTAAAGAACTGAATGAGCGTCCGTTTGCTTTTCATCCGGGCGAAATTGACGCAATGGTTTTGACGCATGCGCATATAGACCATAGCGGGCTGATTCCTAAATTGGTAAAAGAAGGGTTTAAGGGACGTATTCACTGTACCAAATCTACTCAGCAGTTATGTACGATCCTGCTGCCTGACAGCGCTCATATTCAGGAGTCTGATGCGGAAGTTGCCAACCGCAAAGGTCTGCGCGCAGGGAAACCGCAAGTGGTGCCGTTATTCACTGTAGATGACGCCTATACTTCTTTGCAGAATTTTTATGTGCATGATTTTGAAGAACGTTTTGAAGTGATTCCCGGAGTCACGGCCATCCTGCGTGTGGCAGGCCATATTATCGGCAGTGCGGTGGCGCGTCTGGAGGTAGAAGAAAACGGTGAAAAAACCACATTAATTTTTTCCGGCGACGTAGGACAGCCGAATCAGCCTATCTTGCAGGATCCTTCCATTTTGTGCGGCGCGGATTTCATTATCACAGAGTCTACCTACGGGGATCGTATCCATAAAGCCTATGATAAAGAAGCGGAACTTGCTAAAATTATCAATGCGACGCTGGAACGGGGCGGTAATGTGATTTTTCCGGCGTTTGCGGTGGGAAGAACGCAGGTCTTACTCTATTATTTTCAGAAGCTGACCCAGGAAGGTAAAATACCGGATGTGCCTATTTATGTGGACAGCCCCATGGCTACAAAAGCTACGGGAATCACGTTGGCGAACAAGGACGAATATGACGAGGAAACCCGCGCTTTAGTGGAATTCCAAGGGGAAAAGCTGTTTGCTATGAAAAACGTGCATTTTACTCCTACGGCTGACGAATCAAAGCTGATCAACTCTATGGAAGGATCAAAAATCATTCTTTCGGCCAGCGGCATGGCTGACGCAGGCCGTATCTTGCACCATTTGAAGCACAACCTATGGCGGCCGGAATGTTCGGTTGTCTTTGCCGGGTTCCAGGTGGAAGGTTCCATGGGACGCAATTTAATCGATGGGGCCAAGAAAGTAAAGATTATGGGCGAAACCATTAATGTGGCGGCGGAAATTATTAATATGAGCGGATTTTCTGCCCATGCGGATAAAGAACAGCTTTTGGCCTGGTATAAGCAAATGTCGCAAAAGCCCAAAATCTTTTTTGTGACCCACGGCGAAATGACGGGGGCTTCTTCTCTGGCCAAAGAGCTGCAGATGCAGTTAGGGACCGCGACCTACATTCCCAAGTATGGCGACAGTGTTGCGATTACCGGCAGTGAGTACACTATTGAGCCGGCGCCGGAAACCGAATCGGTTCAGGAAGTGGCGGATCTGCAAGATTCTCTTTCGATGGTGGAACGTAATTATTTGCAATATAAGAATAAAATTGAACAAATTGCCGTCCGTGACAGCACTAAGGCGGAACAGATGCGCAAGAAACTGGAAAAAGTACGCCGCTATATGGACGATATGCTGGGCAGCATTTGAACTGATTCTTGTTGACAGTAAAAAATAAAAGGAATATAATATTTAAGCGATAGTGGGGGTGCTCTGATAAGCATCCTCATTCTTTTAGTTTTGGTATATGGTATGCAAGAGAGGAAGCAGTTATAATGATTAGAAATGATATTCGCAATATTGCGATCATCGCCCATGTCGATCATGGCAAAACCACATTGGTAGATGCTATGTTGAAGCAGAGCCATATTTTCCGCGCCAATGAAAAGGTGGCGGAACGCGTGATGGATTCTAACGATCTGGAACGGGAACGCGGTATCACCATTTTGTCGAAAAATACGGCAGTGATGCACAATGGCACCAAGATCAATATTCTGGACACGCCCGGCCATGCGGATTTCGGCGGAGAAGTGGAACGCGTGCTGACCATGGTTGATGGTGTGTTGCTGTTGGTAGACGCCTACGAAGGCCCCATGCCCCAGACGAAGTATGTCCTGCGTAAGGCGTTGGAAAAGCATTTAAAGCCCATTGTAGTCATTAATAAAATCGATCGCCCGGATCAGCGGGCTTCGGAAGTTGTCGACGAAGTGCTGGATCTTTTTATTGAGTTGGAAGCGGATGATGACCAGCTGGATTTCCCGGTAGTTTATGCCTCCGCCCGTTCCGGTTTTGCAAAATTGACTATGGATGATGTCAGCGAAGATCTGGAACCCCTGTTTCAGGTGATCCTGGACACTATACCGGCACCGGATGTTGAGGTGGATAAGCCCTTGCAAATGCTGGCCAACACGCTGGATTACGATTCGTATGTGGGCCGTATCGTCATTGGGCGCGTGGTTCGCGGTACCATCAAAAACGGACAACAGATTGCGCTGCTTCACGAAGGCAAGATCAGCAATGAAAAAATTGGCCGTCTTTTCGGTTATCAGGGATTAAAACGTGTGGAGATGCAGGAAGTACAGGCCGGTGATATTGTGGCGCTGATGGGTCTTTCCAATGTGGAGATCGGCGACACCATTGCCGACCCTGAGGAACCGGAAGCTCTGGCGGGCATTAAAATCGATGAACCGACCTTATCCATGGAGTTTTGTGTGAATGACAGTCCTTTTGCCGGTAAAGAAGGGGAGTATGTAACCAGCCGGCATCTGCGGGACCGTTTGATGAAAGAGATTCAGACCAATGTAGCGCTGCGAGTGGAAGAAACCGATAACACAGATACCTTTATCGTAAAGGGGCGCGGCGAACTGCATCTGTCCATCCTGATCGAGACCATGCGCCGCGAAGGATTTGAACTGCAGGTGGGCAAGCCCAAGGTAATTCTGCGCAAGGATGCAGACGGGCACACCCTGGAACCTATGGAAGCGCTGACCATTGACGTGCCGCAAGATTTCATGGGCGTGGTCATGGAAGACCTGGGAACCCGCAAGGCCGAACTGATCAATATGCATGAGATGGCAGGGTATATGCGTCTGGAATTTAAGATTCCCGCCAGGGGTCTGATTGGTTTCCGCAATCAATTTTTGACCAATACCAAAGGGAATGGTATAATGAATCATGTATATGCCGGTTATGATTACTACAAAGGCGCGATCCCGGGGCGGACGCGGGGTTCTTTGGTAGCGTTCGAGCCTGGCGAGACCTGTGCTTACGGCATTGGTAACTGTCAGGGACGGGGCATCATGTACATTGTGCCGGGGCAGTCGGTTTACGAGGGTGAGATCATCGGCGAAAACGCCCGGGAAGACGATATGGACGTCAATCCCTGCAAAAAGAAACACGTTTCCAATATGCGTGCTTCCGGCAGCGATGATGCAATCCGCCTGGTTCCGCCGGTCACTTTCTCTCTGGAACAGGCGTTAGAGCATATCAATGATGATGAACTGGTCGAAGTTACGCCCAAGAATATTCGGATGCGCAAACGGATCTTAGACCGGGTAGAGCGCGGCAGACTGCGCAGCCGTGCCAAAACTGCCGAAAAATAAAAGAAATAAATATTTTTAAAAATATTTATATAAAAAAGAGGAGAATTTCATTTTGTGTCGAAACCTTGTACTATTAAAGGCTTGTATTCCGCCTGTAGTATGAGGCAGATGGGATCACACAAGTGTGGAGGCATCGGAAATGGATTTAAAGAATACGGCATTAAAATTTTTTAACAGCGAAGAAAATCCGGAAACCTATAATGGACCTTATGTTGTGCGCCCGGGTCAGCTTGATATTTTGGTGCGTACGCCTCATGCTTACGAAGATTCCGTCGGTTACGCGGACAAGCTTTTGGATGGGTGCGCGCTGATGATCGATTTTTCCGCAGTGGATGATTCGATCCGTTCTCGTATCTTTGACTATTTGATGGGTGTTTCCTATATTGCCGGAGCTTCTGTTTCCAAGGTAAGCGAAACGATCCTCATGTACACGCCTTCACGGGTCGAGGTGGATAAACAAGCTCCCCGCAAAAATTCCTGGTTGGGAAGATAATAATAAACGTAAAGCGACTGTCTTGAGGCAGTCGCTTTTTTCTATGGTCTTTGTACATGTAAAGCTATGTGAAAGCCTCGCCATAGCGACGAGGCTTTTTTACTGCTTTTTAAATTTTTACTTACTTTTTATACTTACTTGCGTATTTTCTTACTTGCGTATTTTCTTACTTGCGTATTTTCTTTCTTAACCTTTTTACTACTTGCTCAGCTGCTTTTTTGTTTAAGGCTTGCTTAGCAGCTTCTTTACTTACTGCAGCGCGAACACCAATCCTACATTTACATTGACCGTCAGAACGCCCGGATTCAGTTGCGTAGGGGTTCCGTCTGAATCGCCCATGGCGCTTTTAGCTCGCAACATATAGGGAATCGGGCGCGGCTCTGCTCCATTCACGGTACCTAAATCCGCCCGTATCAGCGCACCTAACGTACGTCCGCCGGCTCTGGCAACAACCGCTGCCTGTGACCTTGCATTGGCTACAGCATCGTCCAGCAGGCCATTCTCCACAAGGGCGCGGTTTTTTAAACCATATTCCACTTGGTTGACCTTCAGATTGGCTTTAATGGAATTATCCAGGACGGAAGAGAGGTTGTCCAAATTTTTTACGGCAATCCGATATTCGGCCTGCGCTGTATAGTTGACTAATTTGGCGATTCCTTTCGTATCGTAAGAATAATTGGGCTGTACGGAATACCCCGTCGTTTTTATGTCGGCTTCCGCTATCATCTGTGTTAATAAGGTACGTTTTAAAACATTGATTTCCCGGGCCAGTTTTTCTCTGGCTTCCTCTGCGGTAGGAGCGCTTTTCTCAAGGCTTCCATAGAGTGTTGCCATGTCGGGCGAAACTTCGGCGCTGGCGTGTCCGTTTACGGAAATACTGTCGCGTTCTTCGGCGGAAACGGTACCGCAAAGCAACGTAAACAGAGCAATGACTGTGACGAGAAGAGACAATAATTTTTTCTTCATAAAGGGCCTCCTTGAAAGTAATGCTTTCTGCCTATTACTATAGCATAAGAGGGGGAAATGTGTGTGACGAAAATATGGCTTTTTGGTTGCATAAGACGGGGAAAAGATTTAAAATAAAACAGTATATAAGCCGCAGAAAACAGGAGGAACTATTATGTCGCGTAAAGTTATCCAGGTAGAAGAACGAGTCCCGTTGCTTATGAATATCCCGCTGAGCCTGCAGCATTTATTTGCGATGTTTGGCGCTACGGTATTGGTGCCTTTTTTGTTCAAATTAAACCCCAATACCTGCTTGTTTATGAATGGTATTGGGACATTGCTGTACATATTCTTAACCAAAGGCAAGATCCCTTCTTATCTGGGCTCCAGCTTTGCCTTTATTTCTCCGGTGCTTCTGATTCTGGCAACGCACCCCTATTCGGATGCCCAGTCAGGCTTTATCGTGTTCGGTCTTCTTTTTATTCTATTTTCCCTGATTGTAAAATGGTTAGGCACCCGGTGGATCGATTTCATTTTCCCGCCGGCTGCAATGGGTGCTATCATTGCCATCATCGGATTGGAACTTGCGCCTACGGCAGCTTCTATGGCCGGCCTGGTAGGGGATAAAATAGAAATAAATAATGTGTTGGTCTCCATTTTTACTCTGGCTGTTACTGTAATTGGTTCCGTAGCGTTTAAAGGGTTCCTGGCTATTATTCCCATATTGTTTGGCGTAGTTTGTGGTTATGTGTTTGCGTTTATTCTGGGGATGGTAGATATGGCACCGGTTATTAATGCGCCCTGGTTTTCCATACCGCAGTTTTATGCGCCTACCTTTAACCTGGATGCGATCGCAATTATTGCACCGGCCTCTCTGGTCGTGCTGACGGAACATATCGGTCACCTGATGGTGACAGGCAATATTGTCGGGCGGAATCTGTTAAAAGATCCGGGTCTGGATCGTTCTTTATTTGCGGATGGCTGCTCCAATGTGTTGTCCGGCTTTTTTGGCGCAACGCCCAATACCACGTATGGCGAAAATATCGGCGTGATGGCAATTACTAAAGTATATAGCGTGTGGGTTATCGGCGGCGCTGCGGTATTTGCTATTTTGTTGTCCTTTATCGGTAAGTTGAGCCAGTTGATTCACGGTATTCCCGTACCAGTGATGGGTGGCGTCTGCATGTTGTTGTTCGGTGTAATTGCCGCTTCCGGTCTGCGGCTTTTGGTGGAGCAGAAAGTGGACTACAGCAAATCCCGTAACCTGACGATGACGGCGGTGGTTATGGTAGTGGGCCTTTCCGGTGCGAAACTTACATTTGGCACGATTGCCGTCCAGGGGATGGTGTTGGCGACACTGGTGGCAATTGTACTGAGTTTTCTGTTCCACTTGTTCGAGTATATGGGATTGATGGAAGAAGAATAGTATTTTATGGATGAGACACGGATCTTACTGGTCTTAACGGATATCCTTCTGCCCTTATTGACCGGGTATCTGCTGAAAGTGCATAGCATTATGTCAGCGCGGCAATGCAACTGGTTGATCCGTTTCAATGTCGTGGTGATGGTTACCGTCATGACGCTGCTGAGTTTTTGGGTTCTGCCCCTGTCTTCGCAGCTGTTATGGCTGCCTTTGTTGGGCGTTTTGTTTACGGTGATCCCGGGGGTTATCGGCGCTTATTTTTTCGCCGGCGTGTTCACGAACTACCTGGACCGGGGCGCTTATGTGGTTTCCTCCATGTTGTCGAATATCGGTACCATTGGCGGACTAAGCGCCTTTATCTTATATGGGGAAGCCGGTTTTGCCTATGTGCAATTGATTGCCGCGCCGCAAAATATTCTGATGGTGGCGGCTGCTTTTCCCCTGGCGACTTATTATTATGAGAAATATCAGGCCCGTAAAGAGAAAACAAAAATCCGGCTGAGCTTTCGGAAGATGTTCCTGACCTGGAATCAGGTGGGAATCCTGGGCATGGCAGCCGGTATTTTATTGCAAGTGGGGGAGATTCCCCGGCCGGAGGCCGTGGGCGTCCTCTTTCACCATCTGGTGCATATTCTGGCCTGGGTATCTCTCTTGCCTGTCGGTTATTTAATTGACTTTGGCAGGGCGGGCCTGTACTTAAAACGGGTTTCCAATATGTTGCTGCAGCGCTTCATTATTGTACCGGCGATCTTTTATCTGGGCAGCAGACTGATTTTTGCCGATCAGGTGATACTGGGCTCCGTGCTGATCGTAGCCGGGGCTCCGGCAGCCATTAATTCAGTGATTACCGCCCAACTATATAAGCTGAACATTGACCTGACCATCGCGGGGTTTTTACTTACCACCGTCGTCTATGTATTGCTGGTTTTCCCGCTGTTCTTCTTTTTCATTCAGTTAGGCGGCCGGTTATAGCCTGGTATGTGAGATCTTGCCGGGTTGTTCAATCCATATGGCAGCCGGTTGTAAACCGGTATATGAGCTCTTGTCAAACCGGTTGTTCGATCCATTTGGCAGCCGGTTGTAAACCCTTGTGCGGGGTCTTGCCAAACCGTCTTTTCCTTAAGGATGAGACGGGGTGCTCCATTCGGTATCTTTCAGCGTTTTAGAGGCATTTTTCAAGGCGGTGAGGAGCTCTATGGAACCGGGCTGTCGGCCTTCGCAGAGTTTTTGTAAGTCCATAAAGGTTTTACATTCGCTGCCCCATAGATAATTTCCCTGGCTGTCGTAACAGGCGATGATCAAATTCTGTTTTGCCCGTTCCGGTGTATTCCCGTTGTCGTCAGTTACGATAATATAGGTTTCATCAGGAAAATCCATCGTATAAAGGATCGTGTCTTTATCTTCTTCTTCGGCTGCAAATCCCAGCGTTGCAAATTCTTTTGCTAAATCTAACATGAGCGGTACTCCTTTCACAATTTTACTGGTTTAATTTTACCATATTTTACGAATATGTCGTATAATAAATTATATGCATGCTTTTTATAATCTTATTTTATCCAAAGTGAGTTGGAATTTTGTTCAGATGCATGCCCAACAGATCGCAGGAGGCATTTTATGAAGAAAAAACAGCATAAGCCGGAGGAACCCTCCGTTCTGCCGGGCATGCAGGTAGAATTTATCTGCCCCAAATGCGGCAAAAGTCTGGCCTGGGCGTTGCCGGATACGGAGATGAAATGTCCGTCCTGCGGGTATTGGGTCACCGGAAAAAATCGTAAGAAAACGGAGAATGATCTGATGCTTCCGTTGGACGATGACCAACTGATCCTTTTTTGATACAGTCGGGGTACAGCGCAAAACACAGTATCGTTTTGGCAGGCAGGCTGTCCCGGTCTGCGTTAGTCTTATGATAGTGCAATGTGCTGCTCTTGTGAAAACGCAAGGCGATCATCTTGCAATAAGGCCTGTGTTAGTCTTGGGATAAAGCAATGCGATGATTTTGCGATAGCGCAATGTGATGATTTTCAATAAAACGAAGAATTATTACGGTGAAAGAGGGGAGTGGCGTGATGAATCAATTTTTTACAGCAGCCAAAGCAATGGAAGCGGAAATGGTAGAACGGCGCAGAAATCTGCACCGGTACCCGGAGACAGGTTGGACGGAATTTCGTACTGCCTCTTTAATCATTACAGAACTTCGGAAATTAGGTTATGAAGTACACTTTGGCGCAGAAGTGATGGACAGTTCCCGTATGGCAGGACTCCCTGCGGCCGATGTTTTAGCCGCTTGCCAAAAGCGTGCGGTTGAAGAGGGGGCGGACCCCGGCTTAGTGGAAAAAATGACCGGCGGTAAAACGGGTGTTTTGGCGGTTATGCATTTTGCCAAACCGGGTAAGACCGTGGGCCTGCGTTTTGATATGGATTGCAATGATGTAACGGAAACCGCAGCAGACGGTCATCGGCCCGCTGCGGAAGGTTTTGCCTCTTTGCACGACGGCTGTATGCATGCCTGTGGCCATGACGGACACGTGACCGTAGGTTTAGGGGTGGCCCGTCTGATTGCGGAGCATAAAGAGGAAATGGCGGGAACGTGCAAATTGATTTTCCAGCCTGCGGAAGAGGGTGTAAGAGGCGCGGCGGCTATGGCGGACACCGGCATAGTAGATGATTGCGACTACTTTTTCAGCGGCCATTTAGGTTTTAAGGCCCCTCATGATAATACCCTGATCTGCGTTACCGGAGGAATTTTGGCAACGACTAAGCTGGACGCTAAATTTACCGGCAAGAGCGCCCATGCAGGGCTGCAGCCACAGGAAGGGAAAAATGCCTTGCTGGCCGCGGCGGCTGCCAGCCTGTCACTCCACTCGATCGCCCGTCATGAAGCCGGCGCATCCCGTATCAACGTAGGTATCCTGCAGGCCGGTACCGGGCGCAATGTAGTGCCGGATAGAGCGCTGCTTAAGCTGGAAACCCGGGGCGAAAACACAGAAATTAATCAGTATATGGAAAAAGAAGCGCGCCGTATGCTGGAAGCTGCGGCTTTACTGTATGATTGTCAGGTAGATATCTCCGTGGCAGGCAGCGCGCCGGCCTGTGTGGCGGACCTGGAACTGGGGAAAGAAATTGCCGCCCTTGCAGAAGCATCCGGTGTCTACAAAGAAATCATCCCGTTTGCCGATATGGGCGGCAGCGAAGACTGTACCTATTTTATTGAACGTGTACAGAAGCAGGGCGGCAGAGCCGTTTATCTGGGATATGGCACGAACATTGCGGCAGGTCACCACAACGACCATTTTGATTTTAATGAAAATTGCCTCTGGCAGGCCGTGGGATTATTGACTACGCTGGTAAAAACCTATACCAATAAGTGACAAGGAGTGCAGCGATGAAAATTTTTATGGATACAGCAAACGTTGAGGAAATAAAGCAGTTCGTGGATATGGGGATTGTCTACGGTGTGACAACGAACCCTTCCCTGGTAGCGAAGTCGGGGCGTACGCAGGCCGATGTGATCCCGGAGATCTGCCGTCTCATTCCGGGCCCTGTCAGCGCGGAGGTGATCAGTCAGGCGTGTGAGGGCATGGTGCAGGAAGCCAGAGACCTGGTCAGAATCGCAGACAATGTAGTTGTCAAGATTCCCTGTATCGCCGAAGGATTGAAAGCTGTCAAAATCCTTGCGGCGGAAAGGATCCGCACGAACGTGACCCTGGTGTTCAGTCTGGGACAGGCTCTCTTGGCCGCCCGGGCCGGCGCCTCGTATGTCAGTCCCTTTATCGGACGCCTGGATGATATCGGGGAAGACGGCGTACAATTGGTTCGGGATATGGTAAAAGTGTTTCACAATTATAATTTTAAAACAGAGATCATCGCCGCTAGTGTCCGGAATGCGGAACATGTGAACCAGGTGATGCTGGCCGGAGCGGATATTGCTACAATCCCCACTAAAGTGCTGGCGGAACTGATACAGCATGAGTTAACGGATAAAGGTCTGGCAAAATTCATGGAAGATTACCGCAACAGTCTGAAAAAGTGACGGAAAATATCTGTCTTTAGCGGCTGTTTGGGAAAAGGTGGCACTATATTTTAAAATAGTGTGAAAGTGCAGAGATAAGGATGGATACGAGTAATTTATGGATATAATGACGGCTTTATGGAAGATACCGGAGCGGATTGCGATAGCGTTAGCCGGCATCGGCGTATTAAGCGGTACCTTTTTACCGGGGGTGGCGGAAGCCGTTTATAAAAAGGCACCGGAGGAATATCGTGATGTACCGGTGACTGTGATCAACAGCGGCCCCACGTTGCTATTTTCCGACAGCCCGGAAACGGTGTATGAAACGGGAATCCTTTACAAAGACGTGATTTCCGGAGAAGGCAGGGTCTTCTTTCATCATGTGAATGGGACAAAAGAACGGCTGAAACTGGCAATCATGGTGCGTCCTGTGGATAAGATCACCTATGTGACCTGGGGCTGTCGGGGCATTGGCGAACCCAATAAAGATTTTTTTGCGACAGCCCGGCAAAGCCAGCAGCGTTATTTTAAGGAATACAAGACGAATTGGGAAAAGGCTCATCAGCAAGAGGTGCAGAAGGCGGCCGCGGAAAACATAAAACTTCAGAAACAAAAGTACCGTAAACCGCCCGTGCGGCAAAAGCCGGAGGAAGAAATTCCTGATTATAGTTTTTATCAGACAAATGAAAACCTGCCTTTGACAACGCTGTTGCAGGGAGAATACAGCGAGGTACTGACGCAAAGCAGAAACGCCCATAAAGCCGGAATTATTTTGAAACCGGACCAGCTTCTGACAGGGATGTTTGATTTTTACGCCCGGCGGCCGGTGGAAGTGACTGTGATGATGTGCCGTCCAAACGATAATATAGAAAAATTCTCTTTAGAGGGAGAAATCTTGCCTATGGATGAGCATCCTCTGCGGGGGACCTACGAAAAAGCCGATCTGACCTATGTGGTTAAGTCGCCGATTCGTTTAAAACGCGGAGAATCTGTAGCCTTGGCCATGGGTTCTTCCGATGCGTCCCATTACCTTTGGGGTGTGGATGCGCTGACCGGTATTAAAACTGAAAATTACGGAAACTATGGTGTGGTCTATCATGTGCGGTACGAAACGGAAGGAAAATACCCTGTGAGCATAGGGATAAACCCCTGGGGCGGGAATTTTTCCGGTACCGGAGCGGTGATTGCCAAAGGAAAAATGGAATTAAAAGATTTGCCCGGTCGGACCCTCTACTTTGGAGAGGGCGATGAGTTGGATGAAATCAGGCGGCACAACAGCCGTAAAGAAGCGGGGCAGGAAGAATTTCTCTGGTCGCCGCCGGGGGCTTCCAACCTGCCGATTCGACTTTTCTGGACTTCCGAATCGTTAAGCGAATCCCTTGGATTAAGAGAAAAAGAAAATTAAAAAGTAACGAATAATACAGAAATTAAAGTGTAAGTAGCCCAAATTAAAATAAAATCGAAATGATTACTAAAATAAGGAATAACTTGTTACGGAATTTCGTAACAAGTTATTTTTGTGCAGCCCACATCTGGAGCGGATATACCCATTGGGGTATAAAAAACCAGTACTATTGCCGAATGGCAAATTTGAGTAAATTCACAAGTATTTTTAATTTTGTCAAAAAATATACTTTACAAAGAATAAATTTATGTTACACTAACAGTAAATAGAGATGTTAAATAAAGATTGACAATTGTTTTTTTACTATAAAATTTATTGGAATCTTATTAGTAACATATATTGATTGGAGGGAAAATTATGCAGAAGAGGAATACCATCCAACGACAGCTTGTGATTTCAGCAGTGCGTTCATTGAGCAATCATCCTACTGCGGAAGAGGTCTATAATCGTATTGTGTTAGATTATCCGGACATCAGCAAAGGCACCGTCTATCGGAATCTGAATTCTTTGGTAGACAGCGGCTTGTTGCGCAGGGTTTCCGTTCCCAGTTCCGCAGATCGCTATGATCATATTTTAACGAAACACTATCATGTACAGTGTGTACAGTGCCGTAAGTTTATGAGTGTAGACGATTTGGATTATTTCCAGGATCTGGACGATAAAATTGCCCAGCTTACCGGCTTTCGTATGGAAAACCATAACATTGTGTTCCAGGGGGTTTGCCCGGAATGCCAGATTGAAGAGCTGGAAGCGAAAAAGAAAGAAGTAGAGCAGGCCCAGGCCGAGGTTCGGAGACCGGCGAAAGTAAAAGGTGAACCGGTGGTCAAATAACGCTGTGGCAGCTGAAAATCCTTTTCTTGGGTGATGCGGTATATCAGCAGGTAAAGTTTGGCCTGCAGCGTAGCAACATAAAAAGGCTGTAAATCGTGTAGAGCAACGTCCCGTGCAGTTTACAGGGGAAAATAAGTAAGGTATGATAAGGTTGTGAGTGTTTTCGCTCACAGCCTTTTTATGTATATTGGAGAGGCAGATTGAAGGCGTTGTATTGATAAGGTCATACGAATCGTTGGATTGATCCTGCTGGAAGGATTCTTTTATATAGATTCTGCTGCAAGGATTCTTCTGCATGAATCCTGCTTATTAATCTTGGCGCATCAGCATCTGGTGTAAGGTTCCCCAGTGTAAAAACTGACCGCAGAACCGTAAATTTCAGGGGAGCAAGTTTATCGACATAACGACGGAAGAACAGAAAATGGTAAAAGAAGAACGGAACGAGGAAAAGGGATGAAACCTATGAAGCGAAAGGCAAAACAGAAAGGCGTCGCACGAAATTCTGCCGGAAAAGTCGGACAAAAAGAAACGATGTTTCTAACGCGTGACAAATCGAAAAAATACCCCGTGAAGAAAGAGGCAAAAGGAGTCAGTCGATTGCAGGGAAAGGAACTGGAACTGACCATTACCGGGCTGGGGAGCAGCGGCGAGGGCGTAGGCCGTTATGAAGGTATGGCGGTGTTTGTGCCCGGCGCTTTGCCACAGGAAACGGTGAAAGCGAGAGCGGTATTCGTAAAGAAAAGCTATATCAACGGAGAATTGACGGAGGTCCTCAACGCTTCGCCGGAACGCGTAGAACCGGTTTGCCCTGTCTATAAAGAATGCGGCGGCTGCCAGCTGCAGCATCTTTCCTATGAAGGGGAGCTGAAAGAAAAACGACAGCAGGTGATTGACGCATTAGAACGTATTGGACATCTGCATGGCGTTAACGTGCTGCCGACGATTGCTTCAGAAAGTCCCTTGTACTATCGGAACAAAATGCAGTTCCCGGTCACCGGTCATAAAGGGACTTTGCAAATCGGTTGCTTTGCCCAAAATACCCACCGGGTCATTGATGTAGAGAACTGTTTTATTCAAAAACAGAAGAACAATGAAATTGCGGCAGTTGTCCGGCAATGGATGAAGCAGTATAAAATAGCGCCTTACGATGAAGACGCCCGCACCGGCATCGTCCGACACATTATGGGGCGCGTAGGGGTACATACGGGAGAAATCATGGCCTGTCTGGTAACCGCGCAGGATAACGTGCCCCATTTAAAAGAGCTGGTTCGTATGCTGAAAACGGCAATACCGGGCATTAAAAGCGTGGTTCAGAATATAAATAAGCGCAGTACAAACGTGATTTTGGGAGAAAAAACGAAGCTGATAGCGGGAAGCCCCACGATCAAAGATAAAATCGGTCCCTTGAAATTTAATATTTCCGCACAGTCTTTCTTTCAAGTCAACAGCGCCCAGGCGGAAAAACTCTATAATACGGCGTTGGAATTTGCGGACTTAAAAGGGACGGAAAACGTGGTGGATCTGTATTGCGGCACGGGCACAATCACCCTGTTTCTGGCTCAAAAAGCCAAACAGGCGCTGGGCATTGAAATCGTACCTTCCGCCATACGGGACGCGAAGCAAAACGCGATTGCCAATCGGGTAGAGAACGCTGATTTTCTGTTAGGGGATGCGGCGGTAGAAATGCCAAAGCTGGCTGCCGAAGGATTTCGTCCCGACGTGGTCATTTTAGATCCGCCCCGGGCCGGTTGTGAAGAGCGGGTGCTGGCTGCGATTGTGAAAGTAAAGCCTTCACGGGTGGTTTACGTATCCTGTAATCCTGCGACCCTGGCCAGAGACCTGGCTTATTTGAATGAGCATGGATTTAAAGTAGAAAAGGTGCAGCCCTGCGATATGTTCAGCCGGACGCATCATGTGGAGACGGTAGCACTTTTGTCCAAACTCGATGTCGATAAGCATATAAATATTGAAATTGAGCTGGATGGGCTTGATTTGACCAGTGCTGAAAGTAAGGCAACATATGCTCAAATCAAAGAATATGTTTGGAATAAATTTGAATTAAAAGTTCCGACATTATATATTGCACAGATAAAAAGGAAATGTGGAATAGAATTACGAGAACATTACAACAAGTCTAAAAAGGAGAAACAAATTATTCCACAGTGTACACCTGAAAAAGAAGAAGCTATCATGGATGCCTTGAGACACTTCAAAATGATTGAATAGAAAGGGAAGATATTTTATGAGATGGATAATAAAAATAATCTTTTTCCCAATCAGCTTCCTGCTTAGTATTCTCACTGCCTTTCTGACATTCTTACTCGGAATAGGAACGGCACTGCTATATTTGCTGATGATGTTTTGCATATTTGGAGCAATAGCATCTTTCTTACAAAAAGAAGTTACCATCGGAATCGAAGCATTGATTATTGGATTTTTAGTTAGTCCATACGGCGTACCGATGATTGGAGCAACCGTTATAGCATTCTTTCAGGGAATCAATGAAGAGATAAAATCAATCTAAAAAATTTAATACAAATGGTAACCAAAGGCGATAGAGAAAAAAACTATCGTCTTTTTCTTTGCAAATTTTAAGAGAGGAGGTGAAGCGATGGACTTTGACTATTTCTATAACAGAGAAGCAGAGAGATTTAATTTTCTTAAAGTACCGGAGATATTAGTTGATGGAGAAGAATTTAAGGGGTTGTCAGCGGAAGCAATTATCCTTTATTCTATGCTTCTAAAACGAACGGGAATATCTTTTAAGAATAACTGGATAGACAAAGAAAATAGAGTATTTATCTATTTTACCGTTGAAGAAATTATGAGAAGAAGAAATATCTCAAAGCCGACAGCCATAAAAACATTGGATGAGTTAGACAGTAAAAAAGGAATCGGACTGATTGAAAGAGTAAGGCTTGGACTTGGAAAACCTAATATCATTTATGTAAAAGACTTTATGAGTGTATTTCAAGCAAAAGGAAATGACTTTCAGAAGTCAAAAAACTTTACTTCAGAAGTAAAAGATGTTGACCTCAGAAGTAAAGAAAATGAACTTCAGGAAGTTAAAAATGTTGACTCTAACTATATAGAGAATAATAAGAGTAAGTATAGTAAGAGAGAATATAGTTTTTGCGAAAACGGACTTGGAACATTTCAAAATGTATTTTTAACTGATGAAGATATTTCTGATTTACAAATCAAACTAAATGCACAGCTTGATAATTACATTGAACGCTTATCTGCATATATCAAGAGTACCGGAAAGATCTATAAAGACCATAAAGCGACGATCCTTTCTTGGTTTTATAAAGATCAGGGTAAAAGCAAGCAGGCGAAAACATCAAATGTCCCGACATGGGAAGAATATAACAAAGGAGAACATTTATGAAAAGAGAATGGGAAAAAATAATGATAGAGGATGTAGAATTTACCTATGATTCTGAAAAAGAATACATCAAAGATGGACACGTATATTGCAAAGTCTGCCACGAAAGAAAAGACGGTGATGTAATGGAATTTTTCGGAAACAAAATGATATTAAGGGTAGCTTGTAAATGCGATAGAGAAATAGAGAAACAAAAGAAACGAAGAGAAAAACAGATGGAAATTGAAAGGTTAAAAAGAACCTGCTTCAATTCCATGAGGGAGTGGTCATATACCTTTGAAAATTATCAGGGAGAAGAAAACCAAAGCCTCATGATTGCAAAGAATTTTGTAGAAGATTATGAGAAAATGAAAAAAGAAAATATCGGACTTCTCTTTTATGGCTCTGTAGGAAGCGGAAAAACCTATCTTGCCTGCTCCATTGCAAATAGTTTTATTGAACAGTATCAAATAAGTGTTAAGATTAGAAATTTCGCACAGATTATCAATGAACTTCAAAAAAGCAGCTTTGACTTTGATAAAAACGCATATATTGAATCCCTTGTAAATACTTCCGTTCTTATCTTAGATGACTTGGGAATTGAAAGGGATACAAGCTATGCTAAAGAGCAGGTATATAACATTGTCAATAGCAGGTACCTAAAACAGAAACCAACAATTTTCACAACAAATCTTTCCTACGACACAATTCAAAACTGCAAGGACAGTGTTGAATATCAAAGAATCTATTCAAGAATTATTGAAATGTGTATTCCCGTTATGGTTGTAGGGGAGGACTTCAGAAAGTTTATTCAAAGAGATAAGCTAACTCGCAATAAAGATAGATTACTGAACGGAGGTGAAAGGACTTGATCAATGAAGAAATTGCAAGAAAAACGCTCAACATGGAAGTGAGAGCCGGCAAAGTAACAGGCAAGATACTTTTGGATTTGATAAGGAAATTACTGAAAGAATCAGAAAAAATCGGTGGACTTGAAAAGCTCGTTGGTAGTAAAGGGAATGAAGTAAAGCTAAAGGATATGGTTAAAAAAGGACAGCTTGAAGAGATACCAGTAGAAGAAACAGAATTGAAGGAACTGAAAAAAGAACTGAACAGATATGGAGTTAAGTTTTCGGTAATGAAAGAAAAAGAATCAGGTAAATACTCAGTGTTCTTTCAAGCGAAAGATATGAAAGTGATGGACAAAGCATTTAAGCACGCCCTTTCAGAATCAGAAAAGAAAACGGAAAGGAAAGAATCTATTCATAAAAACATTGAGAAGTTTAAGGAGATGGCTAAAAATTCTGTTTCTAAAGATAAAATCAAGAATAAGCAAAAGGAGCAGAGCCTATGATAGAGAAAATACTAAAGGACATCAAAGGCTTGTTTAAGGTGCAGGATAAGGCAAAGTTTCTAAAGCAGAAAATTCCCTATCTTGCATTTTTCTATGTTGGCAATATCTTCTCTCACCATATACGAGCCTATACTGGTGGCGATGTAATAGACAAAATCTTTCAAGGGATATTAGAGCTTAACACCATGAGCTTTATTCCAAGCATTAATCTAACTGACATTCTAATAGGCATAGGAGTAGCAGCTTTAATTAAATTCATTGTCTACAGCAAAGGCAAAAATGCAAAAAAGTTCAGACAGGGAAAAGAGTATGGTTCAGCAAGATGGGTTGCATAATATTAACTGAACAGGAGTGATATATAGACACGAGAAAAGGAGGATAATGCCATGATAGAATATCATAACAAAATCACAGCACTATACTCCCGCCTTTCAGTTGGTGATGAAGATAGAGACGGTGGCGAGAGTAATAGTATTGTCAATCAAAAAGCATTTTTAGAAAGGTATGCAAGAGATAAAAAGCTGATAAACATTCGCCACTATATCGACGATGATGAAAGCGGTAGGTTCTTTGACCGCTCCGCCTATACACAGATGATAAGCGATGTGGAAAGTGGTAAAATCGGCATTGTCATTATGAAAGATATGACGAGATGGGGAAGAGATTATCTTCAAGTCGGAAACGCTATGGAGATATTTAGAAGAAACAATGTACGCTTTATCGCCATCAACAACGGTATAGACAGCATTGACCAAAATACATTGGAATTTGCCCCATTTATCAACATCATGTCAGAGTGGTATGCAAGAGACATCAGCAAGAAAGTAAAGACAGGAATAAAGACCAAAGGAGCAGACGGAAAGCCTGTTGCAACAGAAGCCCCATACGGCTATATAAAAGACCCTGATAACAAAGATTATTGGATAGTCGATAAAGAAGCTGCCGAAGTTGTAAAACTCATTTTCAGGCTATTTATGGAGGGAAAAAACAGAAATCAGATAGCTTTTTACCTGAAAGAAAAAGAAATACTAACCCCAACCTTTTATATGAAAAGACAAGATAGAGGAACAGCTAAAAACAAACCACTAAATGAAGAAAATAGATATAACTGGAACAAAGCAACCATAACACGCATACTGAAAAGACAAGAGTATTGTGGTGATGTAGTCAACTTCAAGACCGAAAAGCATTACAGAGATAAGAGAAACCACTATGTAGATAAAAGCAAATGGCAAATAACAGAAAATGTGCATGAGCCAATAATAGATAGAACTACCTTTGAAAATGTAGAGCGTATGTTAAAAAATGCACCTGTAAAAAGACCAAACGGAGATGGAGAAATTCACGCACTTTCAGGCTTGATGTACTGTAAAGATTGCGGAACAAAAATGCACATTCGCACCATACACAAAAATGGAAGAGTACAGCATGTAACCTATTGCAGTGAATATGCCAAAGGGAAAGCAAAGCACCCCAAATGCAACTCCCCACACCGCATTGATGTTGATGAGGTTATGGAAAATATTGCAGAAGTCTTGCGAAAGATAGCACAGTATTCTTTGGAAAACAAAGCAGATTTTGAGAAACTTGTAAAAGGGAGTCTGTATAAAGAACAGACCGAAGAATTCAAGAAAAATCAAAAGCGTATGCCACAAATCACAGATCGAATGGAACAGATAGAAAGAGTGATGAATAAACTCTATGAAGATAATGCACTTGGAAATATGGATACAGAACGCTATGAACAGTTATCAAGAAAGTATGCTGAAGAATACTACACCTTAAAAGCAGAAAAAGAAGAAATCAAAGAACGCTTATCCGAATGTGAAAATGCAAACCAAAGAGCAAAGAAATTTATCAGACTTGCAGAAAGCTATTCCAACTTTGAAGAACTTACCCCTACCATTATCAATGAGTTTATCAGTAAAATCGTAGTGCATGAAAGAGATGTAAAAAGAGCAAAATATGTAGTTCAACGAATAGAGGTTTATTTTAACTATATCGGAAAATTTGAAAATGAACTTACAAAACAGATAGAGCCGACAAAAGAAGAAATGATACAGATGAGGGAAGAAATAGAAGAAGCAAAGAGAGAAAAATCACGAGCTTATCATAGGGCATATTCTAAAGCATACAGAGCCAAAAATCTTGAAAAGTGCCGAGAGTATGAAAAATTAAAAGCAAGAGAATACAGAGCAAAAAAGAAACTACAAGCAACAACCTAAAACCAAATATTAATTAATCGCAAAAGAGGTTTCCTAATCACAGGAAATCTTTTTTTTGTGCAAGTCGAAAGGAGGAACTAAATGGCAGAAAATGAGAAAACAGATATTAAAGAAATACAAGCAGAACAACATCAAAAGCCCGATGGCATTCTTACAAAGAAGATAAATGGAAAGACCTTTGTAACAGAGATATATTTTGACAAAAAGAGCAAAGAAACATTTCAAGATAAACTGTTTAAGGTAATACATTCTAAAAAGAATGAAAAACAATAAATAGGTATACCACTCCTACAATATAAAAGACAAAAATAATTGAATCCAGATAAAAAATGATAGAAAAAATAACTAAAAAGTGGTATAATAAAGTATAATTATATTCAAAAACTAAATGAACGGAGGAACAAAAAATGGGGTTATTCGGACTGTTTGGAGGAAAAAAAGAAGTTGAATTAGATAAAGCAAAAAGCGATAAAAACAAGGCATTAATGAGAGAAATCTTTGATAGGAAAGTAGATAATGGCTCAGAATATAGAATAATCTATGCTTATTCAGAAGATATAGGTGGAGCTAATTTTGCGGTACTTCGTACGGTTTCCTATAAGTATAGAAGTTTTATACTTGGCTACAAGGAAAGTGATTTAAGTTTAGTTTTCCTTGAGGTAAGCCCTGATTTAACTCAGGTTGGTGAAGCACTTCTTTATAGACCACAAGATATAAAGAAAACTAATTTCACCAAGATGGTAGGTTCATATTATCTACAATACGGAAACTCATTCAAGAAAGAATTTTTCAACTTTTTTGTTCCTGAGACTATTGGCGATATAGTAAATCATGATTGGTATGATGAAGAAACATTCACTTATATTGACCAAAGAGAAGAACATAGTGGTTGGGTAGATTTTTGGAATAAATTTTGCAAATAAAAGGTAAAGTATAATGAGTATGTTACCAAATTATATTTTGGCTTTTATATTTGCAGTATTTCTCATATATAGCTATATAAATATAAAAGTTAAAAAAGCTAAAGTTAGTAACGGATGTCTTTATGGAATAGGCATAGTTGTTGCAGTATTGCTACTTGGAATGTCTATTTACGGTATAATATTTAATATCCCATTAGGGCAAGTGCAGATGCTAATAGAAAATAGCTTTAAATAAAAAATAGATATATGAAACAGTAAATCAAATTCGGTTTACTGTTTTTTATTTGCTCAAAATTAGAAAGAGAGGAAATGAGAAAATGAAGAACATAGAAGAAAAAATCTTAATGGCAGATGAAGAAATCAAGCAGTTACAAAACAAAAGGAAAAAGCTCATCAGTCAGCAGAAACAGGAAGAAAGAAAAAAGAGAGATAAAAGAATATATGAAAAAGGAGCAGTCTTTGAAAGTATCTTTACAGAAAGCAAAAATCTAACCAAAGATGAATTTTATCAGTTAATCACATCTTTAATTCGTAAAGAGGAAGCCAATCTCAAAATACAAAAAATTATAGAAAGCAGAGAAGAAAGCGAAGTTGAAAATATAGAAAAAGAAGATGAAGAAACGGGGATAGAGGAATAGTCCCTTGTTTACAAGGGCGCACATATACACCTTAGCAGGTGCGTGCGTTCTCCGAAGGCTCTTAGCAGAGGGCATATCAGCTAACGCTGATACAGGGGAACTACATTCCCCTACGGAAATAAATTTCCTACCCCTTGTGTACTTACCAAAAGAAATCGGATAAAAAGCAATCCGATTTCTTTAGGAAGTCTTATCTATCGCCACATCAAAGTATCAGAAAAACGAAAGGAGGTTTTCTCTTATGGCGATATATCATCTTTGTATAAAGATTATTTCAAGAGGTAAAGGCAAAAGTGCAGTAGCAGCTTCCGCCTATCGAAGTGGCGAAAAAATAAAAAATGAATACGATGGCGAACTGCATGACTTTACAAGAAAAGGCGGAATAGCACATACTGAAATTCTTTTACCACAAAATGCACCACAGGAATTTTTAGATAGAGGGACATTGTGGAACAGTGTTGAGAAAATAGAAAAAAGTAAAAACTCACAGCTTGCAAGAGAAATTGAAGTAGCCTTACCTAAAGAATTAGACCGAGAGAAACAAATAAATCTTGTACGAGAATATGTAAAAGAAAATTTTGTAAAAGTAGGTATGTGTGCCGACATTGCCCTACATGATAAAAATGATGGAAACCCACATTGTCATATATTACTTACCATGCGACCACTAAACGAAGATACAACATGGGGAGCAAAATCAAAAAAGGAATATATCCTTGATGAAAATGGAGAAAAAGTAAAACTTAAAAATGGTAATTACAAAACAAGAAAGATAAATACAACAGATTGGAACGAGCAAGACAAGGCAGAAGAATGGCGAAAAGCATGGGCAGATATTACAAACAAATATCTTGAAGAAAACAGCATACAGGAGAAAGTAGATCATCGTTCTTATCAAAGACAAGGGATAGAACAAATACCGACCATTCATTTAGGAGTGTCAGCAACCCAAATGGAGAAGAAAGGCATAGCCACAGACAGAGGAAATATCAACCGAGAAATCAAACATCAAAATATGATTTTAAGAGAAATTTCAAGAAGAATAAAGGCATTACTAAATTGGATAAGAGGAATAGGAAAAGAAGAAAAAATAGAAAACGAAAATACAAAGTCCACCCTCCCACCCAAAGAAAATCTGTTGTCAATCTTTGAAAATCTTATTCATAAAAACGCAGATAACAATAATGCAGACTTGGAGAAATATATTGAAAGTTATCAGCTACTCAAAGAGAAAAACATCACTTCATTATCCGAGCTTAAAGAAAATATAGTTATCCTTAGAGATAAGAATTATAAGACAACACGAGCCTTAAAAGATACCGAGAAGAAGATTGATGAAAAAACACAACTCATCGACCAATCAGAAAAATATTTGAAGTATAAGGACACCTACAAAGTCTATGCACAATTAAAGAAAAGAAAACAGGAAGATTTTTATAATGAGCATACAGCAGAGATTATTTTATTTGAAAGTGCTAAGAAATATTTGAAAGACCATTTAGGAGAAAGCAAGACCTTAGCCATCAGTAAATGGGAACCAGAAGTTGCCACTTTGAAGAAAGAGAAAAAGAGCCTTTACAATCAAATATTAGAGATAAGAGAAGAAGTAGAACAAGCAGAAAAAGTTAAGATCTGTATAGAGCAGTTACAGGAACACGAAAAGCAACTATCACAGGTAAAGCGGAACGAGTTAGACCTATAAAACTAAGTGAAAAAATGGTATAATAATATATAAATATTTGATTTTGGAGGTGCTAAATATATGGATGAAAGAGAAAAAATCATTCGTTTATGGTTTGATATGTGGCTTGAACAACAAGACTTAGGTATAGATGAAATTTTTTCAGATGATGTAATTTATGTTGAAAGTTGGTGTCCAAAGTATGAAAATCGTCAAACTGTAAAGCACTGGTTTAATGAATGGAATACAAGAGGAACAGTGCTTGCGTGGGATATAAAGCAATTTTTTCATAAGGATAATCAAACCATTGTAGAATGGCACTTCAAAAATAAAATGAATGAAGGGAAAGTTGAAGAATTTGACGGTATTTCTTTGATTGTTTGGACAGCCGATAATAAGATAAAAACATTGAAAGAGTTTGGTTGTAATTGCAATAACTACAATCCTTATAAACAGAGTAAAAGTCCATTATTTAGAGATGAAAAAGTAAATTGGTTTTGAGGAGATGAAATATAACGAAAATGGAGTTAAGAGATGATAGAAAATCATATATAAAAATATTTTTAATTGGAATATTGGTGGGATGTATTACTCGATTATTAGATTACTGCTCATTAGATACTTTATGGAGTTGGTCTTCTGTTCAAACACTATTAGGATTTTGGATGATTTCAAATACTGTAATAGTAGTAAAAAGTTCATCTAATAAGTGTGCAGGAATTAGCTCATTCTTATATATGTTTGGAATGACATTGAGCTTTTATGGATTGCAAGCTATTCTTGGTATGTTTATTCCAATGTTTTCGGATGGATTTCGTTTTTCTTTATTTATAATGTTTACTATTTTGTCTATACCATGTGCGATTGCAGCGTTTGTACTTTATTATTGGAATAGAGATAAATTTTATAACTCTATTTTATATTCGTTGCCTGTAGGAGCATTATTTTCTGAAACGGTAGCTATAGCAATAAAATTTTACATGACACATACTTTTCTATTTCAGTTACTAATGGATGGAATAGGAACTATTGCTTTCGGAGTATTATTTTTTAGAAGAGTGAAAAATCGCTATGTTTACTTATTTTCTATAATCATAAGTTTCTTAGTATTTTACTTTATTCTATATCATAGAGAAGTTCTTACATGGTTATAGTGATTTTACTTGCGTAATTTATAAAAATAGTAATTTATACGAAACTAAAACAAGAACAGTAAATCAAAAAAGGTTTACTGTTTTTCTTTGTCTAAAAGTTAAAATGCCATTGTAGAAAAAGCATCCATAAATATAAAAAGGCACTTGACAAAACGCTTCCTGGGGAACGAGAAAAGATATAGAACCGTATATGGATGAAAAGTTCCAGAACAATATCTTGCTTACACAAACAGAACGATTAACTATGAACGGCAGACCAGCTAATCCAAAGTATGCAAGAAATAAAAATGTTTTGGTTATAGGTGGTTCAGGCTCCGGAAAGACAAGATTTTATGTAAAACCGAACCTAATGCAAATGCACAGTAGCTATTGTGTAACCGATCCTAAAGGAACGATAGTCCTTGAGTGCGGTAAGATGCTTGAAGATAATGGATATGAGATTAAAATTCTAAATACCATAAACTTCAAAAAGTCTATGAAATACAATCCTTTTGCATATATTCGTTCTGAAAAAGATATTCTAAAGCTTGTTCAGACAATCATCGCAAACACGAAGGGCGATGGAGAAAAAGCAGGTGAGGACTTTTGGGTGAAAGCTGAGAAACTCTACTATACGGCACTTATCGGCTACATCTGGTATGAGGCTCCAAGAGAAGAAAAGAACTTTGCAACACTACTTGATATGATAGACGCTTCAGAGGTAAGAGAAAATGATGAAACCTACATGAATCCGATTGATAGACTCTTTGAAGCATTGGAAAAGAAAGAACCGACACACTTTGCGGTGAAGCAATATAAAAAGTACAAATTGGCTGCTGGAAAAACTGCCAAGTCTATTCTAATATCTTGTGGAGCAAGACTTGCCCCTTTTGACATAAGAGAGCTCAGAGAACTAATGAGTGAAGATGAACTTGAGCTTGATACACTGGGAGATAGAAAGACAGCACTCTTTGTTATCATCTCCGATACAGATGATACTTTTAACTTTGTGGTATCTATTATGTATTCTCAGCTATTTAATTTGTTATGTGATAAGGCAGATGATGTGTATGGAGGAAGATTACCTGTTCATGTAAGATGTCTACTTGACGAGTTTGCAAACATCGGCTTAATTCCAAAGTTTGAAAAACTGATAGCGACAATCCGTTCCAGAGAAATATCAGCAAGTATAATTCTTCAAGCACAATCTCAGCTAAAGGCAATCTATAAAGATAATGCTGACACAATTGTGGGCAACTGTGATAGTACCTTGTTTCTTGGTGGTAAGGAAAAGACCACATTAAAGGAACTTTCCGAAACACTGGGAAAAGAAACGATAGATTTATATAACACATCGGAAACAAGGAGCAATCAAAAGAGTTTTGGACTTAATTATCAAAAGACAGGTAAGGAACTTATGAGCCAAGATGAAATTACAGTCATGGACGGTGGTAAATGTATTTTTCAGCTTCGTGGTGTCAGACCTTTTCTATCGGATAAATTCGATATTACAAAGCATAAGAACTATAAGCTGCTTGAGGACTATGACAAGAAAAATTTGTTTGACATAGAAAGCTATATTAAGCGAAAAGGAAAAGCAAAGCTGAATAGAGAAACAGTTATTACAAGAGTGCAGTAAGTCTAAAGAACATAGATTTGCTGCTTTTTTATTACTCAAAGTCAGGAGGTAAGATGATAAGAATACGAAGTCCCACTAAGAAAAAAGTAAATAGGATGACCATCAGCGATTGGAAAAGAAAAAACTCCAATCGCTTTTTTATTGAAAGAAAAGGAGAAATTTTTAATGAAGCAAGAAATGATTAACATCAATGCCAATTTATTGGCAGAGCCCACTTTTTCAAGTTTTGACAAAGAGGGAGAAACTGTTGAGGTTGCAAACTTCACGCTTGTAAAAAAGTACGGGAAAGGCAAGGAGTATATCAACTGTGCAGCCTATGGAGAAAAATCGGAGAAAGCAAAGGACTTTGAAAAAGGCGATTTGATTCATATCTTTGGTTACTTTAAGAAGCGTGAAAAAGAGGGAAAGACTTACAAAAACTTTGTAGTGAAGTCATATAACAAGATTGAAAAGAAAGAAGAAAGCGAGGAGGAATAAATTATGGAATTTTTTACACAGGCAGTTAATGTATTAAAGATTTTGGTAATGGCAGTAGGTGCAGGACTTGGAGCATGGGGTGTTATCAACCTGATGGAAGGTTATGGGAATGACAATCCGGGTGCAAATGCTCATGTACGGTAAGGAAGCAAGCAACCGAAAACAAGAGATAGACCGCCAGCACTACACTATTCCGAACCAAAGACCAAAAGATAAGCATTGTGGGAAAATCTAAACTTTTGGATTTTCCTACAATGCCGACTACGGCGGAATCCCTCCCACTCCTTATATCTTTCTTTCCGTATACATTGAATTTGTATTTAGTAAATGCTATAATGTCCCTATTCAAATTATAAATGTGTTGAATTAGTTACATGTACATATTTTTTGTGCCGGAGGAAGTGAAATGAAACAAAAAATTTATCTCATTACAGGCTTAATGGCTTCTGGAAAATCTACAGTTTCCGATTTACTGGCAAAATCAATAGAAAAATGCGTCCATCTTCGTGGTGATGTGTTCCGAAAAATGATTATTTCAGGCAGAGAAAATATGTCAGCTACCCCATCAGCGGAAGCAGTCCGCCAGCTGTACCTTCGATACAAATTGACTGCTGATGCGGCAAGGTCATACTTTGACAACGGCTTTTCTGTAGTGATCCAAGATAACTACTACGGTGATGAATTAAACCGAATGATAAATTATCTGCATAAATACCCTGTTGAGGTTGTCGTTCTTTGTCCAGATGTGGAAACAATAAAAGAAAGGGAACGATACAGGGAGAAAACAGGCTATTCCGGCTTTACGGTTGAAACCTTATACGATACATTTATGCAGACAACACCACGGATCGGCTTTTGGCTGGACAATTCCAATCAAACACCACAGCAGACAGCAGAAACCATTCTGAACACCAGGAAGCCGGTATGATTGTTACATATAAGGGGAAGAAAAATTTCTTTTAAGTACTTTCTTTCCTAAAACTGATGTGATATAATAGCTTCATTCCAGAAAAGGAGTAAAAAATATGCGGCAAGGTATTCTTAAATAAAACTATAATCAAATAGTGGGAACAAAGAATTATGATAGCTCCTTTTGTGGGGGCTTGGTTTTTTGTACCCAATTTAAGAATACTTTTGCCTTATCAATTTTGACATATTCAAAAAACAGCAATCACAAATAGGTGTATGCTGTATATGTGTATGTCCGCAAATTAGAATCCCCAGTGGTAAAAGTATTTTACTGCTGGGGATTTTTATGCCCTTTGGGGCTGTAAAGGGAGGACAATCACATGAAAATAATCAATATCGGCATTCTGGCCCATGTAGACGCAGGAAAAACTACATTGACAGAAAGTCTGCTATACACCAGTGGAGCGATTGCGGAACAGGGAAACGTGGATAAAGGGACCACAAGAACAGACACTATGATTTTGGAACGGCAACGGGGAATTACCATTCAGACAGCGGTTACTTCTTTTTATTGGAATGATTATAAAATCAATATCGTGGACACTCCCGGTCATATGGATTTTTTAACCGAAGCATACCGCTCTTTATCTGTCCTTGACGGAGCTGTTTTAGTCATTTCAGCAAAAGACGGCGTACAGGCACAAACCCGTATATTATTCCATGCGCTTCAGAAAATGGACATTCCGACAATTATCTTTATAAATAAGATAGACCAAAATGGGATCGACCTGCAGTGTGTTTACCAAAGCATTAAAGATAAACTTACCAGTGATATGATTGTCATGCAGGAGGTTTCCCTGTCGCCAAAGATAACCATGACCGATATTTCTGATTTAGACAAATGGGATATGATTATTTCCGGAAGCGATGAACTATTAGAACGATATGTTGCAGAGGATTCTTTGGATATACAGGAATTACAATATGAAAAGTGCAAAAGAACCAGATGCTGCTCTTTGTTTCCTGTTTATCATGGGAGTGCAAAAGACAATTTAGGAACAGAAAAACTGATTGAAGCGATTATAGAAACTTTCATTACAGAAACGGACGATATTCAGTCTGAATTATGTGGATATGTTTTTAAGGTTGAGTATACAGAGCGGAAAAAACGGCTTTCTTATTTACGCCTGTATCATGGGACGCTCCATTTACGGGATACCCTGCTGCTGTCAAAAAAGGAAAAAATAAAGATTACAGAAATGTGTATTCCGTCAAATGGTGAAATCGTCCCGGCTGACCATGCCTGTCCGGGAGAAATTGTTATTTTAGCTGATGATACTTTGAAACTGAACGATATCCTGGGAAATGAAAAACTCCTGCCTCACAAAACACGGATTGATAATCCCATGCCATTACTTCGGACAACGGTAGAGCCGCAAAAGCCGGAGCAAAGGGAAGCCCTGTTAAATGCCCTCGCAGAGATTGCTGATACAGACCCTCTTTTGCATTTTGACATTGATACTGTTACCCATGAGATTATGTTATCTTTTTTGGGAAAAGTACAGTTAGAAGTTATTTGTTCGCTATTAGAAGAAAAATATCATGTGGGCGTGGCTATGAAAGAGCCTTCGGTTATTTATCTGGAAAGACCGCAAAAAAAAGCGAGCTGCACGATTCATATTGAAGTGCCGCCGAATCCGTTTTGGGCATCTATTGGTTTGACTGTAACACCGCTTCCTGTTGGAAGCGGAACACAATATAAAAGCGAGGTATCTCTCGGCTATTTAAACCAAAGTTTTCAAAATGCCGTCATGGAGGGTGTGCGTTATGGAATGGAGCAGGGCTTATATGGCTGGGGAGTGACAGACTGCCAAATTTGTTTTGATTATGGAGTTTATTACAGCCCGGTCAGCACCCCCGCTGATTTTCGTTTTCTTGCGCCTGTCGTGTTGGAGCAGGCATTGAAAAAAGCAGGGACACAACTGTTGGAACCATACCTTTCCTTTACCCTTTTTGCACCGCAGGAATATCTTTCACGGGCTTATAATGATGCACCAAAGTATTGCGCAATCATTGAATCAACCAGACTTGAAAAAGATGAAGTTATTTTTAAGGGTGAAATCCCTGCCCGTTGTATCGGTGAATATAGGAATGATCTGAATTTTTATACAAATGGAAGAAGTGTCTGCATTACAGAATTAAAAGGGTATCAGGAAACTTCCGGCGAGCCTGTATTTCAGCCACGCCGCCCGAACAGCCGTTTAGACAAGATCCGGCATATGTTTCAGAAGATAATGTAACGTCTTGCGCAATGCAAGCGTTCATTGCTGGCTATTGCGAAATATCATTGATAAAATCAGCATCAGAGAGGAGGAACCATTTTGAACCAGAAACAGACGGATATTACAACAGGAAAGCAAATACGTCATCTGCGAACACAATCGGGAATGACACAGGAAGAACTGGCTGGGGAATTGAATGTTACCCGGCAGGCGCTATCGAATTGGGAGAGAGATGTTAATGAACCCGATTTAAATACGTTGAAAAAAATTTGTTTTCTTTTTGGAGTCCACATGGACGATTTTGCGAAGGAGGTAATAACAAAAATGGAAACATGTGAAAAAAAAGAGAAACGACAATTTAATAAGTATGATATGGCAATTGGACTTTTTTATGGTGTCGGGATATTTCTTGGCATTGGTATTTTCTTTGTTGGCGGTTTTATGACAATGTCGGGTGCAGGGTGGGGAGCATCACTATTTGGCGGTGGCTGTTTTTCTCTTGTATTTGGCTTGATATGCCATGCAGTTATTACATTGAGAAGAAATGACAAATGATGACATATCCTGCTTTCTAGACTTTTCGGTCATATCGCGTAAAAAAGCCGCTGCTTTTGGCTTTCCAATAGCGGCGGCAAAGGGAAATATCCTTTGAATACCTTACAGAAGAAAAGTTTTGCAGCATTATAAAAATAAAAGCCTATACCATTTTGGAAAGAAAAGATACATAATAGTCAAGACGGCAACAATCAGAAGTTATGGAGGGTAACAATGGAATATAGTAAGGAAGATTTAATGGAAGCAAAAAGGCAAATTTTGGGAGTGGGAGAGAACATGGGAACAGAGGAAAGTAAAAAAATCTGGGAGAAAAACGCACAATTTTGGGATAATGCAATGGGTGACAAATCTAATGAATTTCACAGAGAGGTAGTGCGTCCCAAAGTAACGGAACTTCTATCTCCTAATCCTGCGGATTACATTTTGGATATTGCGTGTGGCAATGGAAATTATTCTTCGTATCTTGCACAAAGAGGCGCTTCGATTGTCGCTTTTGATTACAGCAAAAAAATGATAGAATTGGCTAAAAGACGGCAATCACAATATGCAAAACAAATTGAATTTTGTGTAGCGGATGCGACCAATAGAGAAAGTATATTAGAATTAAAAAGAAATCGAGCCTTTACGAAAGCAGTTTCTAATATGGCAATTATGGATATTACGGATATTGAACCACTTCTTATGGCTGTTTATGAACTGTTG